>Ga0302140_10002979_pt1 | contig 21859 bp, 18 predicted proteins | sample I_Bog_E1_1_FD_202095 | JGI IMG/M metagenome (GOLD analysis project Ga0302140, IMG submission 202095) | Peat permafrost microbial communities from Stordalen Mire near Abisko, Sweden - I_Bog_E1_1 | ecosystem: Environmental > Terrestrial > Soil > Wetlands > Peat | place: Sweden: Abisko, Stordalen... | reverse complement strand
TGAGAGTTCCAGGCCGGGTGCAAACGTTGGCTAGGAAGTCTTCCATGGCGGCTTCATCCGCGCCGAAGATTTTGCGGTACAGGTGGCGCGGGTTCCAATCGATGAGCACGCCGCCGAGATCGAACACGGCGATGGACCGGTGGGGAATCATGACAGAATTCTATCGCGCCAGACGCTGCCTCGAAGCGCTAGCCGTCGTCGCGGTGGACCGTGTCCATGGAAAACGCCGGGAGGCACACGGCGATATATTCAGCGCCGCCCTCGTGGGGAGTGGAGTAGCGAATCCACTCTCCCGCGTGGGCGATGACTGCTTGTCCGGCGGCGACCTCGAGCGCACCGTCTCCGTGTTCAACATGCAGCGTTCCTTTGAGGACGATGGTGAACTCGTCGAACTGTGGGGTTTGGCCGGGCTCGCGCCATCCGCCGGGACTGCGCATGTGCGCAATGCTGGCAGAGTTGGTTTGCGAGTTCACGCGTCCGATGTATTCGTCGATGAGCTTGGGTTTGTTGCCGGCGGATTGAATGCGCGTGGGTTTAGAGACTAGAGTGGGCATGATCGAGTGGTCTGCGGCTAGTGAATCAGCTCCCTCGAATGAGTGTAACGCGGCGGAGAGATGAGCGTGATCTCTCCGCCGATTTGTTCTGAATAGATGGTTAGGGGCAGGGGTGCGGGATGGGCGGCGTGCCGGGCGTTCCAGGAATGTGAATTGGAGGAGTGCCGGGAACACCGTTCACGGATGGCGTACCCGGTATGTCGTAGCCGGGAGTTCCGGGCGTGTAGCAGGTGCCAGGATATGTGTTAGCGGGCGGAAAATAAGGTCGAGGAAAGACAGGTTGCTGCGGGGCGGGGTGTTGTTCGGCATCCTGGATGGCCTTGGCGACCTGGCCAGCCTCGAGCGAGAGTGGATGTTGCAAGGTCATCTGGACGGGAGCACCGGCGTCGATAAAAAAATGATGGGAGGTCCCGACCACGACGAGTCCGGCGACCAAGCCAGCCCCCGCGCCCACGGTTGCGCCAATCACTGTGTCTTTTCCCTTGTCGGGAGGGCCGGTGATGCTGGAGGAAAGGCATCCCGGCGTGCCCGGTGTGCAGCCGGTTGGGATGCTGCTGGTAAGGGTGGTGCCGGTGGACGGGGCAACGGAGTGGCCGATCAGCGCTCCCAACCCCGCTCCGGCCGTGGGACCCAGTACCAACGCCGCTACACGACCACTGCCGGGATCTTTGAGGGCGTAACCATCCCCGCTTTCCAGTGTGATGGGGCCGCTGACCGGGGCGACATAACCATCAGGATAGGTGATGGACAGAGATTGCAGGGTGAGTTCGCCGCGGCCGCCCTGATGGGAAAGTCTCTCGACTTTTCCTTGAACGAAAGTTCCGGGGGGAATAACGACTTGATCGCCGGAAACGACGGGCGAAGTGGTTTGGGCGTAGATATCATCGCCGCGATGAACGTGCCGGCTTTGGATGGGATGCATGAGCACAAGGGCAATGCTGGTTCCGGCGGGTACGGTGATGGCGGTGATGGCGCTGGTCGCGGAAGCGGCGTTGGCGGTGGTTTCGGGTTGAAGTTTGGACTGAGCCTGAATGGTTGGGAGCGAAAGTGAGAGTGAGAGGATGATCGTGAGGGTTGGGATTGGGTTGAGTTTTGTCTTTGATTGAAAGCGGACAGGACGAAAGTGCGGAGACATCGCTGATACCTCCTGAAGGCGTGGCCTTCTGTGCTACTACATGCGGCGCGAGAGCATTGTATCGACTCTCTGGGGCTTTGGACCCCCTCGGAGCGCAAACGTTATATAGAGAATGGTGCAGATTTGTGAGGGTTTGGAGAGTTTTGTAAAGGAATGGTCAGGAGTGTGATGGCGATCACATACGCTGAGTGGGAGTGGTCTCAGCCGCGAGTGTGTGTCGGGAGGCGAGTACAATCTTCGCATGTTCTATCGCTCGGATAATCGTACTGTGGATCAGTTGCGGCCAGTGATGATCACTCCTGAATTTATTACTACCGCGGAGGGATCCGTGCTGATCGAGGTGGGGAACACACGGGTGATTTGTACCGCGTCGATCGAGGAGATCGTGCCGGCGTTCATGCGGAATTCAGGCAAGGGATGGATCTCTAGCGAGTATGCGATGATTCCGCGGGCGACGCTAACCCGGACCTCGCGCGAAGTCTCGAAGGGGAGGCAGAGCGGCCGGACACATGAGATCCAGCGGCTGATTGGGCGGTCTTTGCGCGCCGTGACCGATCTGGTGCGGTTGGGCGAACGCACCATCTGGATCGATTGCGACGTAATCCAGGCGGATGGCGGAACGCGCACCGCCTCGATAACCGGCGCATTTGTCGCGCTTGGCCTCGCGCTGGAAAAGCTGGTGCAGGCGGGCACGCTGACCTCCGTTCCGTTGCGAGATTTTGTCGCGGCTGTAAGTGTGGGCATCGTAGATGGAGAAGTTCTGCTCGATCTTTGCTATGAAGAAGACTCGCGCGCCGATGTCGACATGAATTTTGTCATGACCGCTGGGCACAAGATGGTGGAAGTGCAGGCCACAGCAGAAAAGCAGGCGTTCGACGATGCTCAGTTTGCGAAGATGATGGCCTACGCGCGGCAGGGAGTGCAGGCCCTCATCGCCAAGCAGCAAGCAGTGTTAAGCGGGTTGACACTGAGGCAGTAGGGCGGCGTGGGTCCTGCCGCTCTCGCATGTCCGGCTCGCTACCCTGCGGGCTTGAGATTTATTTGGACGTGCTGTGCGTCTTTGCACTTTCCGCGTTTGGCAGGCCGGAAGCCGCTGACCCAGCCTTTTGGGCCGCAACCCAATCGTGGATCCGGCTCGATAGAACGTCCAGCGGCAGAGCGCTAGCGCCGAGGACTTGATCATGAAAGTCGCTCAGGCTGAATTTATCGCCTAACTGGTCCTTGGAGTATTGGCGCAGCTTTAGAATCTCCAGTTGGCCGATTTTGTAACCCAAGGCCTGGGCCGGCCAAGCCATATAGCGGTCAGTCTCGCTTTGCACTTCAGCTTCATCAATGGCAGAGTGGTCGTGGAAGAAATCGACCACTTGCTGCCGCGTCCAGTGCTTGTAGTGAAAGCCGGTATCCACGGCCAGGCGAATAGCTCGCAGCATATCATCCTGTAAATGGCCGTAGTAGCTGTAGGGATACTGAAAAAATCCGACTTCCTTGCCTAATCGTTCCGCGTAAAGCGCCCAACCCTCAGTGTAAGCCGTGTAATACTCGTTTTGCCGAAACGGCGGAAGTTGCGGCAGTTCCTGTGCGATGGCGATCTGCATGTGGTGGCCGGGGACGCCTTCGTGATAGGCGACTGTTTCAAAGTCGAGCGTCGTGCCTTTCTCGAAATTGCCGGTGTTCACCATGATGTGGCCAGGTCGCGATCCGTCCTGAGATCCTTGAACGTAAGAAGTGGAGGCCTCCTTCTCGCGGAACTCCTCGACCGGCAGGATGAGAAGTCGCGCTTTCGGCAGACGGCCGAACATGGAAGGCAGCTTCAGATACATCTGATCCGTGTATTTCTGATAGAGGTCGAGTATTTCCTTGCGGGAATGCACGTGGACCTTGGGGTTGGTCTCAAGAGAAACGCTGAAGCTTTTGAGATCCTTATAGCCGAGTTGATTCGCGATCTGCACCATGCGGGCTTCGATTTCTCTGACCTGCGTCAGCCCGATCTGGTGAATTTCTTCCGGCGAAAGGTCTGTGGTCGTGCTTTCTTTCACGCGAAAGGCGTAGCGCTCAGGGCCATCGGGAAGCGACCACAAGCCAGGGTCTGTGCGGCCTTTCGGGGCGTATTCCTCGCGCACAAATTTTGTGAATGCGACATAGGCGGGGAGCACCGATTCGCGAATCGCGGCCAATCCCTGCTCCCGCAGGCGGGTCTGATCGGCGGAAGGAATGGAATCCGGAAACTTGGAGAACGGCTCCGCGAACGGCGAATCTTCAGGCGCTTTGGTCGCCAGGCCGTTCGCCTGTGCAACCACTTTTTCGAGCAGGATGCGCGGCGGCATCAGGCCCGCAGCCATTCCCTTGCGCATCTGGATCATGTTCTGATCGAACAGCCGGGGAATCTGCTTAAGCCGTGAAATATAGTCCGCGTAATCCTTGACACTTTGAAACGAAAGCACCGATACAAGTTGAGGAAGATCGATGTGGACGCCGCTGAATTGATTGACCGGCATTTCCCAATTCTTGAAACGGGCTCCGTCGAGGGCCATGCGAAGGTCGCGAACCATGAGAGTTTTGTTTAGAACTTCCTGCTCGGGAAAACCAGTGGTGTCGATGGCTTCGAAGCGGGTAAGGAATTGCTTGCTTTGCGCGAGATCGTCGTCAATCGCCTTTTGCGAGAAATCGTCGAGCTGATCGTTCCAGCGCTTGTCCCCCAGCACCGAAGCGTAGATGGGGCTGTTGCGGAGAGTGTACTCCCAGCGTTCCGCGAGGAGGTCGTTGAGAGCCTTCCTGCGGCTCGCAAGATCGCCTGGTGTTGTGCCGCGCGAAAATTGCGTAGCAGGCAAAAAATGTGAAAAACGCAAGGAGAACGAGAGATCGCATTAAAACTCCTTCAGATGGGTTGGGTGACTTCGGTTAGACGGGAGAGCCGTGAAACGGTTTTAGGCAAATCGATTCTACATCGAGAGACGTTCGCAGTCTTGGCTCTGAGAGCGCAAGCGTTCTTGATTCCAGAGTAAGATCCAGTGTTACAAGAGACTTCGAGTATTGCACGCGAATTGTTTACAATAGAGGATTCGTCCATCTCTAGGGGATACCTCTGCGATAACGACGAATGATTTTGGAACTACCAAACCTCAAATTCGATGCCACTCCCCGCATTGCGCCGACTGTTTATTGGCGAGTCGAGGGGAGCCTGCTGGACTTGACGGTCATTCAGCCGGTAGCTTTCTTTACGTGGAATGCGCAGACTTTTTCGGAGCGCTTCCGGCGGCGCGGATTGATCTTCGTGATGGCTGCGCTGCGTCCATTTCTTTATTCCACGAATCGGAAATTTGCCACACGCGTGGTGCACACGGTTCTGCGGGGGGTCACGCGCGACCGTCTGGATCTTCTGGGCGAAGAATATTTCCAATACAAGCTGAAGCCGCAGTTGAAAACGCACGGGCTCGAGCGCGTGGGCGAGTTGGTGCGCGCGGGCGCCGATGTGGTGCTGGTCAGTCAGGCTCTGGAGCACGTGATGAAGCCCCTGGCGCAGCATCTCGGGGTAAAGCGAATTGTCGCCAATCGACTGGAGTTTCGTGATGGAGTCGCGACCGGAAGGCTTCTCGAGCCAGTGATTCGGCCGCGCGGGGCGTTTGCCAAAATCCGGGAGCAAAGTCCGGATGGGCGGCGGGCGCCGAAAACTTTGGCAAGACAACTGGATATCTCACTCGAAGATTTGCGCAACGCCGCGATTTCCTCTGGCCGCGAATCGGCTGCGCGAGAGCGCCCGATCGTGCACTTCGAAGGTCGGCAGCAAAGATCGGGTTTTTCGGTGAGGCGAGCGCTGGCGGATAAGCACCTATTGTTGATCGGCGTGACCGGATTTATCGGCAAGGTTTGGCTGGCCAACACGCTCATGGAGTTGCCGCAGGTCGGACGGATTTATCTTTTGATCCGGCGGCAGAAATCGAATCCGGCGCAGCGGCGATTTGAAAAGATCGTCGAAGAATCCCCGGTGTTCGATCCCCTGTTCGAGAAGTATGGGGCCGGGCTTGCAGAATATCTCCGCGAAAAGGTTGAAGTGATCGAGGGTGACGTTACTCGCGAGGGGCTGGGGCTGGATCCTGAAATCCTGCGGCGACTCCAGAAAAATCTCGATTTGATTGTGAACAGTTCCGGGCTGACGGACTTCAATCCCGACTTGCGGGATGCGCTCGCGACCAATACGGATGCCGCGATGAACATCCTCGAGTTCTTGCGGGGAACCGATCATGCGGGACTGCTGCATCTCTCAACTTGTTATGTGGCGGGCGAGCGCGACGGACGAGTGCCGGAGAAATTGATCCCGAACTACACTCCGCGCCACGTGCCCGAATTTGACGCCGAACAGGAGTGGGGTTCGCTGCACGCAACCATCGCCAAAGCGGAGGCGCGCGCCGAAGGCGAAGAAGTTACGGCCGGTTTGCGATCTCAGTCGCTGGCCAAGGAACATGCAGCCAAGGAACTTCAGGGCGCAGCGCTGGAAAATCAAATTCGCAAGAATCGGATTCGCTGGTTGAAGACGTATCTGACGGAAGAAGGAACCCGGCGCGCGAAAGAGCTGGGTTGGCCGAATACGTACACCCTGACCAAGAGTCTGGCGGAGTCTCTCATCGTGAAGTATGGCGCTGGACTGCCGATCGCCGTGGTGCGTCCAGCAATCGTGGAGACTTCCGTGGCGAAGCCGTTCCTCGGCTGGAATGAAGGCATCAATACCTCAGCCTCACTTTCCTATTTGTTGGGGACGTATTTTCGCCAGTTGCCATCCAATGAAAGCAAGCGGCTGGATATCATTCCAGTGGACGCGGTGTGCGATGGTATGACGCTGATCGCCGCCGCCATTGTGGAGCGGCGTCACGATGAGTTGTATCAGCTGGCAACTTCCGCGACCAATCCTTGCGATATGGGGCGCTCGATTGAACTGACTTCGTTGGCGCACCGCAAACACTATCGAGCGCAGGAAGGCTTGGAATCCTGGTTGCGGTTGCGCTTTGACGCGATCCCGGTATCGAAGACACGCTACCAGCGCATGTCGGCGCCGGCGCAGAAGGCCATCGTGAAGTCGATCCAGCGGATTATGTCCCCGCTCCCTTTGAAGAAGCCGCCGCTGGTCAAGACCGAGAGAAACCTGGAGCGTCTGGAAAAGCTGATCGAATTGTTCGAGCCATTCATTCTTTTCAATGAGCACGACTTCGCTGCCGATAATGTCGAGAAACTGTCGCATGCGCTCGTGGAAGATGAGCGGGAACAGTTCGGATATAAGGCACGGACGCTGGACTGGTGGGATTATTGGATCAATGTTCACATCCCGGCGCTGCGGAAGTGGACTTATCCTCTAATCGAAGGCAGGCCGCTCGATCCGCGTCCGCCGCGGAGTCTGGAGAGCGGGGAAGCGGTGAAGACGGGAACGGCCGGGACGTGGTGAGCATTCCCTTGCATCTTAGAAATGTCGCGGAAACGCACCGCAGAGATTAAAGAGTCTTGGCCAGTGAGAATCAGGACCGGTGAATGGCAATTTTTTTAACGGGATCGACGGGATATATCGGGTCACATGTGGCGGCGAATCTGCTTCGTGATGGCGCGGCTCTAAATGTCTTGGTACGGGCGCGGGATGTTCACGACGCCGAAGCGCGCCTGTGGCAGGCCCTGCAGCTTCATCTGGAATTCCCTCAGTTTTATGAATACCTCCAAACCCGGGTGCGCGTATTTCGCGGAGACTTGACGGAATCGGGTTTCGGATTGGAGCGCGACGAATACGATCGCTTAGTCCACACCACCGATTCTGTGATTCATTGCGCTGCGTCGCTCAACCGAAAATCGGAAAAGAGTTGTCTGAACGTGAATCTGCGCGGCACGCTTGAGGTGCTCACCTTGGCGCGCCAGGCCGAGCACTATCATGGGTTGCGCCGCTTTAGCCAGGTGAGCACAGTGGCCGTGGCAGGAAAGCGTCAGAACGAATTAGTCAGCGAGGATCGGTCGATCGATTGGGATCGCTCGGATTATGATCCCTATGCCCGTACCAAGAAATTCTGCGAGCACATGATGCGTGTGCTCTTGCCCGAGACGCCGAAGACGATCTTCCGGCCGAGTATCGTCTTGGGAGACAGTCGCTACGCCGAGACAACTCAGTTCGACATGGTCAAGGCATTCGTATTCCTGGCTGGCCTGCCGGTGTTGCCCTTTCGCTCCACCGACAAGATTGACATCGTAAATGTCGACTTCGTTGCCGAAGCAATTTCAACCCTGCATCAGAAAGACCACCCGCAATTCGATACGTATCATCTTTCATCCGGGATGGGCTCGCAGACATTCCGGGAAATTACCGGCGCCTTGGCGGCGGCGCAGAACAAGCGTTCTCCCGTGTTTGTGCCAGTGGTCGAACGTCCTTTTGCGGGCTCGGTTAATTTTTTGGCGAACCGCAAAGGAGCAATTGGAAAAGGCGCCTCACTCATGAAAGTATTCATGCCCTATCTCGTATGGAACACGGTTTTTGACAACACGCGCGTCACGCAAGAACTGGGGAAGAAACCAGTGCCGTTTTCTCAATACTGTTATCCGCTTCTGAAATTCAGCAGGGAAAACAATTTCGACTACAAATACCGCCCCTGGCCTGTAGCGGCGGGAGGGACAGCGGCATGATGGATTTAATTCTGGAAGCCTGGGTCAGCAGTTCGATTGAGCGCGCAAAAGCCGGATGGATGCTGGGAGCCGGTAATCGATGGAAGCCGGGTGAAAAACTGAAACTGTTATTCGCCGGTTACAACGGCACGCGCAACATGGGCTCGGATGTTCGCGTGGAGGAAATGCTCCGGCAGATTCGGCACATCCTCGGCGCCAATCGCGTCGACTTCAGCGTGATGAGCCAGAATTTAGACTTCTCGCGCGGATATTTTGAGGGTACGAAACAGGTCCATTTGCCGGATATCTTTCCGCCGTTTCTGGCCAACGAAGTTCCCAAGCATGATGGAGTCGTGGCCTGCGAAGGATCGATGTTCAAGAGCAAATTCGCGAACGCCCTGACTACGATGATGATCGGATCATTGGGAATTGCGGCCGCGCAGAATAAAATTTCGGTGGGATACGGCGCGGAAGCCGGCCACATGGATCCTCTGGTCGCGAAGATGTGCGGCCGCTATTGTAAAAACTCTTTTGTGATTACGCGCAATGAAGAGTCCCGCGGGGTGTTGCGCGAGTTGGGCGTTCCCACGGAACTGGGAACCGATACGGCATGGACGTTTGAACCTCGACCGCAGGAATACGGGCAGAGTGTGCTGAAGAAAGTTGGTTGGGATGGGCGTACGCCGGTGCTGGTGGTGTGCCCGATTAATCCATTCGAATGGCCGGTGAAGGCGTCAGTGGCGAAGTATGCGCTGCACGGTTTGACGGGCGCTTACAAAGAAAGCCATTACCGCACCGTATACTTTCACAACTCCGGGCCTGCAGCGGAGCGAGCCTATCGGAAATATTGGATGGCGATTGCGAACGCGGTCGACGCATTTCGCAAAAAGAAAAATGTTTTCGTAATCCTAGCGGCTACCGAACGACTGGACGCGCGTCCGGCCCGTCGCATCTCCGAGAAGCTCGGAGGGGTGCCCGTGCTCACTTCGGACGAGTACAACATGTATGAACTGGTCAGCGTGCTGCGGGCGTGCCATATGATGGCGTCCTCGCGTTATCACGGGATTGTGACCTCGATGCCGGGGTTGGTCCCGTCCGCTGGAATCACGATGGATGAGCGCATTCGAAACCTGATGCGCGAGCGTGGACATCAAGATTTATTGATGACGGTGGACGATCCGGAACTGGAAGGGAAATTGTTGGCGGCGCTGGAAAAGCTCAGTAGCGAGGGGGAGTCGATCGCAACCGCGATTGCCCGAACGGTGGTAAAAAACCTGAAAGTGATGGCTCGCATGGGCGTCTACTTTGAAGAGGAAGTGCAGCGAAGGTATCCGGAGTTTGAGACCCGGCGCGGCGAGTGGGGTTGGGAAGATTATCTTCCTCCGATAAATCGCGGATTGCAGGAATTGGTGGCGGCGTACTCCTGAAGCCTGTTGCGACAATAGTTATCTGCGTTCCACGGCATGAGCATGCACTTCGTCGAAGAAATATTTTCGCAACTCAAAGAGGCGGGCGACACCCGGATCCTCGCCGAAGTTCGCGACGGCTCAACCACCGGAGTGACCGGTGCAGAACTGCTGGAATTGGTTCGCAAGGCGAGAACATTTATTGCTTCAAAGGGACTTAAGAGAGAGGACCGGTGCGGGCTGCTCGCCGCCAACAGCATTCATTGGGTCGCCGTGGATCTGGCGCTCATGGCGGAAGGGCTCATTGTCGTGCCTTTATATTCGCGGCAAGCCCCGGCGGAACTGGTGGCGATGATGAAGGACTGCAGCCCGTCGATCGTGTGTTGCGGTGACGCCGCTTTGCGGGACGCGATTTTGCAGACGTGGACTGACACCCCGCCGACGTATTTGTTCGATGAAATGTTTTCCAGCGTTGAGGAAGTGACTCTCGATTCGTCGTACTCAGCGCTGGAGGATCCGGCAACGATCATCTACACGTCCGGGACTTCAGGCGAAGCCAAGGGCGTGATCCTCACAGCCGCGAACGTCGGCTTCATGCTGGAGCGAACCGCAGGGCGGCTCGCCGAACTCATGTCAGGTTCGACAACGCAGGATCGCATTTTTCATTATCTGCCGTTCACTTTTGCGGCATCCTGGATTGCGCTGCTGACGTTCCTGAAACGCCGAAGTCTGGTCACGATCAACATGGATTTGGGAAAGATTTCGAGCGAGATGCGGATGGTGGCTCCGGATTATTTTCTGAACGTACCACAATTGCTCGAACGCATGCGGCGCGCCGTGGATGAACAATTGTGGCAGACCGGCGGCATCGCGCAGGCGATTTACTCGCGCGCTAAGGCTGCCTGGGTGCGCCAGCAGGAAAAACAATCCAGCGCGGCGGACGCGATGTGGTTGGGGATGGCGAATCTACTGGTGTTTCCCGCGATTCGAAAGAAAATGATTGGGAAAAATCTGAAGGCGCTCATCTGCGGTTCGGCGCCCCTCAGCATCGAGACCCAGCTTTATTTCATGATGCTCGGCATTCTCGTGTTGCAGGTTTACGGGCTCACCGAAACCACCGCGATTTGTACGATGGATGATCCGGATCACGTTGAAGTTGGGTTTGTGGGACCGGCCATCCCCGGTATCGAAATGAGGCTGGGAGAGAACGACGAAATTCTGGTTCGTGGTCCGAATATTTTTGCAGGCTACTGGAATCGTCCGGAACAGACCGCGGAGGCGCTTCGCGACGGCTGGTTCCATACCGGTGATCAGGGCGAAGTCAGCACGACGGGCAGGTGGCGGATTGCCGGAAGGATCAAGAATCTAATCATTCTCGGATCCGGCCACAAGATTTCTCCAGAGCCGATCGAAACTGCAATTGCAAGAATGTTGCCGGAAGCGCAGCAGGTTGTCGTGATTGGAAACGGAAGAGGATATTTGGCGGCGCTCGTCACCGGGTCGGTTACTGCTGAGGAAGTGCAGGCTGCGCTGGATACGGTGAATCGCGATTTGCCGCACTACAAACAGGTACGTGCTTTTTCTCATATAACTGAAGCATTTTCCATCGAGAACGGAACACTGACAGCCAACGGAAAATTGAAACGCGACTTAATTTCTTCGCGGATGAAAAACGAAATTGAGGAAATGTATCGCGTCCGGCAAGCCGTCTAGCGAAACCCAACAAGCATAAGCGAGTATGAAGGGAAACATGACGGAATCAGCGAGCGCGTGCGACGGAAGCATCATGTCCTGGACGATGGCCGACGGCGTCATCGAACTGGCTCTGCACTGTGCTCCTTGCAATGAACTGGGATCGGCTTCCCTGGAAGCCTTAGAGACCTTCGTGACGGCTCTGGAGAAAATGCAAGCGGACGCTCACTCCCTTCTGATTTACAGCGAAATGAAGCCGGGATTTTGCGCAGGCGCCGACTTGCGAGAACTGCAGCGGCGTTCGCAAGCCCTGGGGAAGGTCGAGGCGGTGCGGGGCGTCAGAGATTTCTTGGAACGCATTCATCGCGTGTTCAACATCATTGACGCTGCGCCTTTGACTACGATCGCGGCGGTGCACGGAGTCACATTTGGTGGAGGATTCGAACTGGCATTAACTTGTGATTTAATCATTGCCGACAAGATGGCCAGATTTTGCTTTCCGGAACTCAGGCTGGGCCTGATCCCCGGCTTCGGTGGAATCCCGCGGCTGAAGCGCGATCTAGGGAACGGCGTGGTCCGCGATCTATTGCTGACCGGGCGAAGTTTCAATGCGACCAAGGCGCAACAGATTGGGCTGGTCAGTCAAGTGGTGGGAGAGGGCGAGGCATTGCGAGCGGCGCGGTCCACGGCCGCCCAGCTGAAAAAATTCGACCATGCTACCGCGATGGCTGCAAAGAGATTCATCAAGCCAATTCCGCATGAAGATCTGCGACGCGAGATTGATTTGTTTTGCGAGCTGTTTCTCAGTCCGGCCGTCGACGAGGCATTGCGAAAGTTTGTAGAGAGCGCCGATGCGCTGCCCTATTTGCCGTAGCATAGGCGAGAAAGATAAGCATCATGATTAAGAACGAAGAAAACGAAGAATATGAATACCGTTAATCAAACCATCGAAGAGATACTAGATCTGGCTGCGGCTCACTTTAAAGTCCCGCGGGAAACGATTTCTCCCGATGATGACTTCTTCAAGACCTTGAAGATCGACAGCTTGCAGGCGCTTGACCTTCTCACTAAGTTGGAGAACCATTTTCACGTCGAGCTTCCGGACTACGAACTACAGGGAGTTTCCGACTTCCGTACTCTAGCGGGAAAGATTCAGGCAAGGCTTTAAAGTGAATTTCCCGGTTTGCTCATTGTTTATTAGTGGCGTTTGATTGTTGTCCCACCGAAATCTACAATCAGCAGTTTCTTATGCTCGATCTTCAAAAATATAGCTGCCTGGGCGCGGCCTTGCGCGATGCGCTGGACCGTTATTCCAGCGAAACCTGCTTGATCGAAGCCGATCGCGATCGCGAAAAGACGAGGCTTACGTATTCCGACTTCAAAGAGATCAGCCTGCCGTTGGCGCGCGCCTTGGAGGACGCGGACTTCGACGCTGGCGATCGCGCTGCGATCCTCATGACGAATCAGTCGAAGTGGCTGATTTCTGCTTACGCGATTTTCTACAGTGGTGGCGTGCTCGTCCCACTGGATTACAAACTTACTGCTGACGAACAGCTGCAACTGCTGGAGCATTCGAAGGCTAAAGTCTTAGTGGTCGAATATTATCTCTGGCGCGCGATCATGCAGTCGCCGGAATTTCAGAACATCAAAGCCAGATTGGTCTTGGTGACCGAAGCGCCCGTGCAGACCGACCTTGGCGGCGGATTCCGCTGGGAAGACTTCAAGCGCAAGGGTGCTCCCGACTTCATAACGCGACAACGGGAAGATGCCGCCTGCATCGTCTATTCCTCGGGCACAGGCGGCCGTCCTAAAGGATGCGTGCTGACGCATGAGAATTATCTGGAGCAATGCCGCGCGCTGACCGCGTGGTATCCATTTTGGCCCGGCGTCCGCTACCTGAGCATTTTGCCCACCAACCACGCGATCGATTTCATGGTTGGATTCATTGGGCCTTTTTTGTGCGGGGCGTGCGTGGTTCATTTGCGGACACTGCGTCCGGAATTTGTGCGCGACGCTTTTGTGCGCTACCGGATTACTTACGTCGCGCTTGTGCCCATGATCGTCAAGAATCTCGAACGCGGCGTACGAGCCAAGTTCGACGAGTTGCCGCCCTGGAAGCGCGCGATTCTCAATCGGATGATCGCGCTCAATAAGCTTCTGACGCGCAGCCGGCCGCGGGTGAAAATGAGCCGCATGTTACTGCCGCAGGTTCATCGCGCATTTGGCGGAGAGTTGCTGGCATTGATCACTGGTGGCGCATTCATGGAGCCCTCCACCATGCAGTTTTTTTACGATTTGGGCATTCCGGTGGTGAACGGATATGGACTAACCGAAGCTGGAACCGCGCTTACCTTGAACGATTTGAAACCGTTTCGCGCGGATACAGTAGGCAAGCCCCTTCCCGGCATAGAGCTGCGACTGTTGAGTCCAAACCAGGAAGGGATCGGCGAAGTCGCGGCACGCAGCAAAACCGTGATGTCTCATTATCTCGATGACGCCGAGTTGACTCTGGAAACGATTGTCGACGGCTGGCTGCTGACCGGCGATTTGGGGCGCTTCGACAAGGATGGACATCTTCAGCTTTTCGGCCGAAAGAAGAACATGATCGTGACCGAGGGCGGGAAGAATATTTATCCGGAGGACATCGAGACTATGTTCGATGGACTCCCGGTCAAAGAGTATTGCGTGTTCGCCGCCAACTACGTGTGGCCGCAAAAGGCATTGGGAAAAGAGATGCTGCTGATAACCCTGCGGCTGGAACAGAATCAACGCTTCGACGGCGCACTCTTGCAGCAGATCGTCGATCGCAATCGGCGGTTGCCCGATTTCAAGCGAGTTGGAGGCTACGTGGTCTGGGAAAAAGATTTCCCGCGCACCGCATCCATGAAAATCAAGCGGCAACTTCTTGCGGAAGAAATCGGCAGCACAGTGGAGCGAGGAGCGGTGGTGGTTTTGTGAGCGAGCGAGCGTCGTATCTCGCGATTGTGAATCGGGCGGCCGGCGGTGGGCGAAGCTATAAAATGTTGGGGCCCGCCCTGGATCGATTGAGAGCTGGCGGAGTGGCCGTCGATATAGAGGAAACGCGGGCGGCCGGCGATGCCACGCGCATTGCCCGCGAAGCCTACGCGAGCGGCCGGCGGAATTTTATCGCGGTTGGTGGCGATGGCACATCCTATGAAATAGTGAACGGCCTTTTCCCGGAGGCAAGCCGCGAACGCCCAACGCTTGGTTTCCTGCCGCTGGGAACAGGAAATTCTTTCTTGCGCGATTTCAGCGATCGCGGCGTCGAACATGCCATCGAGTCACTGATTGCGCAAAGAAAACAACCCTGCGACGTATTGCGAATGCGTCATCGCCACGGAGTCATTCACTACATCAATTTGTTGAGTGTGGGATTTCCCGCCGATGTAGCCACGCTGCGGGCGCGGCGTTTCAGCGGCAGCGGAGAATTAGGATATTTCATTTCCATCTTTCTGGGGCTGGCTCGACTCCAAAGGCGCCCTTTTCCGGTGCGGGTGGATGGCGAAACTGACTTCGACCGGCGGCGCTGTCTCTTTCTCACATTTAATAACAGCAAGTTCACCGGTGGCACCATGATGATCGCGCCCAAGGCAGAAGTAAGCAGTGGACTGATTGAGTATGTGCGCTGGGGCGCGATTGGACGGTTGGGGCTGGTCAGGAACTTGCCCCGACTTTATGACGGAACTCATATCGAGCATCCGCTGGCCGAGCGCAAAGCCGTGCGCCGCGTGGAGTTCGACCTGAGTTCCCCGGTTGATGTGATGGTGGACGGGGAAGTGCTCACTCTGCATTGCGAAGAATTGGACACGCTTCCCGCCGCTCTTAACGTCGTCGCATAAGAGGATGTCGCGGAGAGCACGCGGCTTGAGAGCGTGATATAAAAAGTGCATCGCATGGGAAGGAAATAATGTCGGAACAGCGTCGAAAACAACAACTCGAACGAGTCGGCAAGCCGGAAGCGAAAATCCCGTCGCGAAAGATGTTGATCTGGGGCGGCATTGCAGTCTTGATTATTCTTGCCTATGCGGGCGTTTGGTATTACAGGAACCATCGCTACGATGACTTCGCCAGGTGCCTGGCATCAAAGCAGGCGAAGATGTACGGCTTGTACTGGTGTCCGCATTGCAAGGAGCAGAAGGATATGTTCGGGAAGGCATTTCGCTACGTCCCTTACGAAGAGTGCGCGATTAAAGGCTCTCGTCAACTAGCGCCGGCTTGTGCGGCCGCTGGAGTGAAGTTATTTCCTAGTTGGCAGTTTGGCGCAAATCCTCCCAAGGAAGGCGTTTTTGAACTGGAAGAGCTCTCCGATAAAACCGGATGTACCCTGCCGTGAGTGCAACCCCCAATCAATCTAGCGCGTCCAATCCATCTTTCCCAGAGCGCAATCAAGAGAAGTGGAAAGTGTTGTTTATTTTGATCGCGATTCTGGCGCTCAGCGGAGGCGTTGTATCCGCAGTGTCGCTGCAGCGCCATTACGCGAAGTCGGCAACACAATTTTGCGACGTGGGAGAAAAGTTCAACTGCGACATCGTGAATCGTAGCGAATATTCCAGCCTCATGGGGATTCCGGTGGCGGGCATCGGAGTCGTGGGGTACGGAGTTCTTTTCGCACTGGCAGCGTTTTATCGATCGCGTCGCGAAACCCCGACTCGCTTGCTGGTTACATCCGTTGCCGGACTAGCCTTTGCCTTATATCTGACCTATGTTGAAGGCTACATCCTGGACACCTGGTGCATTCTGTGTCTGACTTCGCTGGCCATGATTTTGTTGATCACTCTGTTCTCTGCAGTGGTGAAGGTCCGCTCCAACCCTGGCCCCTAGAGCTTCCTCCGATGGCAAGACTCCAAAAGAAAACAGGTGAATTGTTTGGAGCCGTTTCTGAACCGATCCGCGCGGATGGCGCTACCGGGGATTTACGCTTGCACGAATTTCGCAGCCGCATCTTTCGAAACACCCGATTCCTGCGGGTGTGGCTGCCTCCGGGATACGACGCGCCGGAGAATTCTGATCGCCGCTACCCTGTGTTCTACCTGAATGACGGTCAAAATCTTTTCGAGTCAATCTCTGCCTTCGGCGGCGTCGAGTGGGGCGTCGACGAGACCGCCGACCGTTTGATCCGCGAAGGCGCGGTGCCTCCGATGATTATTATCGGCATCGATAACACGGGGAAAGATCGACTGCGCGAGTACATGCCTCATCCGTCGTTGCATCCAAGAATGTTGCGGGTGCGGGGCCGCTACTATCCGGATTTCTTGACCAAAGAAGTCATGCCGTTTGCGGAGGCCACTTATCGCGTCGCCACGGGCCCGGAAAATACTGGCTTCGGCGGTTCTTCGCTCGGCGCGCTGATCGCTCTTTATACCGCCCTGGTGCGTCCCGGATTGATCGGCCGTTTGCTTCTGGAAAGTCCTTCCCTGTGGGCGTCTCACCGGCAAGCCATCAAAGAAAGCCGAATCGCGAGAATCTGGCCGGAGAGAATATTTCTCGCGACCGGAACCGAGGAAGCAGGCAGCCCGGAGCGCAACCGCAGCATGGTGGACGATGTGCGCGAACTCGGCGCCATCATGCGGCGCGCCGTCTTGAGCGAGAAGCGGTTACGCCTGGTTATCAAAGACGGCGCGCGCCATTCCGAGGCGGCTTGGGCGGAGCGATTTCCCGAGGCATTACGATTCCTGTTCGGCGATTGACACCGCCTCAGAGCCCATTTGCCCCGGCCCCATCTTCCTGCCGATCTTTTTCCTGCCAATCTTCCAACTCAAAAACAAAAGTGCGGCCATCACCGGAACGCTGAGTTGGAAATGGGTCCAGTAGGCGAGCGGCCCGATCAGCGGAAGAACGAATGCGAGATACATCAGAAGCTTGAGAGTTGCATCTTCGTTCCCGCGTTGTCGCACCAACCAATCGGACAGCAGTAAAAAGGCGGGCGCAAGAATCACGAGATCATAAACGCTAAGATGTGGCGCCAGGAGCACCGTGGCGAAAAGCAGCGCGGAGAACCGCAGTGACAATGGCATAGGACTGCGCCAGCAGCCTACTGCGAGTGCCCAGACGATCAGCGCACTAGCTACGTAGAGCAAAAATGAAAGCTCCGGCCAGGGAATAAGCATCGCCCAGAAGGTCCGCAGAGAATGAGTTTGGTAAAGTCTGGGCTCAAGCAATGCGAGTTCTTTAGGTGTGTTGCGCAACGCCTGAGCCCAGGCGCGAAGCGGACCCAAGCCAAAATAGAGTGACCCTGTCGCCATTTGCGCACCCGATGCCAGCAGCGCGCCAGCAATGACTCTCCAGCGAAGAGTGATCACGAAAATCACCGCCGCGGCCAGACCCAGCTGAGGCTTGAAGATAAGACTTCCCAGAGCCAAGCCGCACAAAACCTCCCGCCGCTTACGCAGGGCGATCAAAGCAATCGTAAAACAAGCAAGCGCGAGCGCCGACGTTTGTCCCCAGGCAATAAGGTGCCAAAACGCTGGATAAGCCAGCGCGAGAATCAGAACCGTAGTTCCGTAATTCTGCAGATTGGGACATAGCCGCCATACGGCATAGCAACATCCTCCGTAAATCAGCGCGCTCAGCGTGAGCCATATCGCGAGCGCCCACGGATAAGAAAATTGAGCCAGCGGCGCGAAGAAGATAGACACCTGCGGCGGATAAAGCGGCAGATACCGGATCGCCGCTGCCGCTGGAATACGCTGCGCAACCAGCTCACTTTGCGCACGCATGTTATACAAATCCGCTCCGCGATGGGCGAGGGCCAGCGATCCCAACGTATAAAAATGAAGAAAGTCTGTCCCCTTGAGATTGCCGGATCGATCAAGCAGGCCGGGCGTCGCGATATTCCACAGATATACAAACCACAGGCAGAGCGCGAGGACCAGCCCGCGCGCGCGCAGGCGCCGAGGCGTTATCCATGAGGCAGAGGCTGGCCGCATGGCAACAGCCTATAATAGTCAGCCTCCCACAGGCTGTCTTTCTTGACATAAGTCTTAGAAATGATGAAGTTGCTGGAATAAGTCAGGAGCTCGATGGAAGAATCCACCGCACCCGAAAAGCTGAGGGCTTGGATGCATCGACCAAGCCGGATTTTCCTATTCGCATTTATATCGCGCATCGCGATGATGGGAGTTCTGCTAGCGCATAATAAATTGTCCTGGGGAGTTAACGAACTGGGGGGGATCGCTCGGGCGCTGACAGAAGGACGTGGATTTTCCTCAGCGTTTCACGATGCATCGGGACCGACCGCCTGGTTCGCCCCAGCTTATCCAGCTTTGCTCGCGTGCATTTTTAAAGTATTCGGCACTGAAACGAGCGCCTCACTGATTGTGGCGGTCCTGCTGAATGTTACTTTCGCCTCTTTGACCTCATGGGTGCTGGTTCAGTTGGGCAGAGAACAACTTCACGAAACTGCGGGAGTCGCCGCCGGTTGGGCTTGGGCGGCGGCGCCTCCGCTCTTAGTCATGCCCTGGCTGCCGTGGGAAACGTGCCTTTCGGCTCTGGCCTTCGCCTTCGGCCTTATGACAACGTTGAGACTCCGCGACACCAACAGTTTGCAGCAATGGACATGGTGCGGGGTGACTTGGGGTTCCGCAGCGCTGGTGAATCCTGCGATCGTGGCACCACTTCCCGCTCTAGCCCTGTGTGCCCTAGTGCCTGGTCGCCGCTGGAAGGGGCCGGTCATCATGATCGTGGTTTGCATTCTGTGTATTCTGCCGTGGGCTGGTCGAAACTTCTGGGTCTTTGGGCACATTGTGCCGGTACGAAGTAATTTTTGGCCGGAGCTATATTTTGGAAACGTGGACTTCTCTCTGCACCCGTTGGGTACAAGCATGTTCTATCAACGGGAAGGCGAGGCCCTATTCGTTGCGGATATGAAAGGACGCGCGATCAACTTTGTGCGCTCAAACCCGGGCGTTTTCTGCAGACTCACGGAAAAACGAGTGTTCGCGTTCTGGACGCAGCCGCAGCAGCTTTGGCCATATCCGTGGATCCTTCTTCTGGCGACCTTCGGGGGATTTGTTGAGTGCGTCCGGCGGGGGAAACGCTGGATGGAGTTTTTGTCGGTACTATTGCTATATCCGCCGCTATATTACGTTACTCACGCCTTTACGCGCTTCCGCTACCCGATTGAGCCGCTGATGTACCTTCTAGCTGCATATTGCTTCTGTGAGTTATGGGCGGCTATCTTCAAGCCGAAGTCGACAGCGGGTCAGCGCGGTTGTGAGTCTCTCGGCTAGTCAGAAGAAGGATTTTGCAGCACTGGATCGTCGCCATTTAAGAACCATAGGTGTCGGTCCGGAAAATATTGCATGAGGACCTCGTTGTCTTGTTCACTCATGTCGCGTGCCCAGACCACTTTTGCCGAATCGATATCAGCGTCGTTGTAAACCCATTCCCTGTCCACGTCGTGATGTGCCACATAACGCACTAACACGAGCTGCTTGCCTGGGAGTCGTTCAAGCTCGCGGATAATCCTCGCCCTTTCCAGGTTTCCGCGCGGCCAGGCCGGCTCAATCTGGACGTGAACTGCTGCCGCGGCTATACGCAGAAGTATCATTGAGCACGCAAGCACCGGAATCGCTCGAACCAAAGCTTGTCCCATAGGCCAATGTAAAGGACGCCAGTGCCATAGCTGGCGGATGCACTGGATCAAAACGATGTAGAGTGCGCCCGTTGCGGGTGAAAAATAATGTGGAAGCGTCCATGTTTGAACGGAGAAGCCGATCAGCATGGCAGTTAGGATTGCAATTGCAAGCCGCATCTTTCCATGCCGGGCTAAGGAAGCGAAGGCAAAGAGAGGTAGCGTTAATAAAGGTCCTAGATAGAAGGCCCACCAAGAGTAAAGCTTTTGTCCGGCGCGGCGGAAATAACCCATGGGAGTGATACTTTCCTCAAATTGCTGTAACTCCCAGCGATAAAAATCGCGCATGACTGCGTGGCGATAAACCGGCTCCGGTCTGGGCGTTTGCCAAAGAAAATACGGAGCGGTCGCATAGGTGTCGCGGTTAACTTGATAAGTCATTCGAAAGGGATTACCCGTTACTCGCCAATAGTAGTAGCCGGTCGCCAGCGCGCCGCAGGCGAGAACCAGAAACAGGGGCACCACCATCCGAGCTGAAGCGAGCTTGAGTTGTGGCCTTTTCTTGCCAGTCAGCCATACCAGCAACGCGGCCGCTATCGGCAGGCTAAAAATCAGTCCTTCGTAGGGTCGGCTGTTGGCCAGGATCACCAGTCCCGCGCCCATCAGCAAAGCGTCGCGGATTCGCATGCGCTTGCGCAGTCGAGGCCAGGCACCCAGCACCAGCGCGCCTCCGAGCGCCGCGACCGATGCGCACCAATAACTATTCATCCAGTAACTTAAAATGCCCAGCCGCAGTACAGCCAGCGCCGCTCCCAGAAGCGCCCAGGGTGGAGGCACCCATGCCTGTAGCATCCAGCACAGAGCCGCGCACATCAGCGCTGTTACCAGCACTTGTCCAATCCACGGGTTTCCCAGCAACTGTCCGCCCGCAAGAACCAGTCCCTGCGCCGGGGGATACATCGACATATAGGTGGGCCGCTCGATGATATGAAAGCTCTCGAAATGAATCCACATGGGATGCGTGGAATTCGTCAATCTGCCGTGCGCGAAAGTATCCGCTGCCAGCAGATAACTGAATTCATCATTGAATCGCGGTTGCGGAACACCAAGGATGGGAATGAGTGAGGCACGAATCAAAACCACGCTAACCCCGATCAGTAGAACGCTCAGCCGTCGACGCCTCGCGAGGCGGGCAAATGCGCGCTCGATGCGCCCAAACATCACTGGCTCGCGACGGCAAGTGCTTCGAGAAGACAGCAGGATCAAGATCAACGCGCCAGCTACCAGGACGGCTTCAATCAGCGCCAGCAAATGCGGGGCAAGCCGGAGATATAGTTGCTGCATCGTCAAAGCCGACCGTTCGCAGCTAAGAGTTGATCAGGAATTCAGACGCGACTTTATTGTCGAATCGAATTCCCTTCAGATCGAACCAGATCAGACCACGGACTTATCTGCAGCCTTTTCAAATAGTCCATCCACGATCTGAATCATTTCGTCATCCACCACCCGGTTCTTTGAAATGGCCTCCAGCAGCGGGATGGAGACGATTTTGTTCGAGCGCAGCGCGGCCATGCGTCCAAATTCGCCGCGGTGCACCATGTCGATCGCGCCCAGACCATAACGCGTGGCCAGGACGCGATCGAACGCGCTGGGAGTTCCGCCGCGCTGGATATGCCCCAGGACCACCGCTCGAGTTTCGAAGCCGGTGCGCTTTTCAATCTCGCGCGCCAGGATATTAGCGATGCCACCCAGTTTTACGTGGCCGAATTCATCCTTCGCCATGTCTTGCTGGACCGACGGTCCGTGCCCGGTTTCGGCGGCCGCAAACTTCGCGCCTTCAGCCACCACGACGATG
>Ga0302140_10002975_pt1 | contig 21866 bp, 18 predicted proteins | sample I_Bog_E1_1_FD_202095 | JGI IMG/M metagenome (GOLD analysis project Ga0302140, IMG submission 202095) | Peat permafrost microbial communities from Stordalen Mire near Abisko, Sweden - I_Bog_E1_1 | ecosystem: Environmental > Terrestrial > Soil > Wetlands > Peat | place: Sweden: Abisko, Stordalen... | reverse complement strand
CTCATAACCCAAAGGTCGGTGGTTCAAATCCACCCCCCGCAACCAACGCAATCATAGACTTGGGGCCGACCAAGTAAGCGGCCTTCTTGGATTTGTCCGCGTTTTGTCCGTTTTTAGTTTGATAACGCCCCACGCCACAAGCGTCGCCGTTCCTGTACTTTCCGCTGCGTCGTTCTCCGTTCGTCCTCACTGAATAGATCGGCATACCGCTTGAACATGGCAGCCGTCGCATGGCCGGTCACTTCCATGAACTCATCGACAGTAGACCGTGCCCTCCACATTTCGTGCGCCGCGCTCCGTCTGAAATCGTGCTTGATCCTGCCCTCGTACTTCGGGACTTCCCATCTCTTGCCGCATCTCGGACAGTTGCGCTCGGCGTGCCATAGTCCCGGTTGCGCTTCTGCGGTGCCGTTGGCTTCAATACCGGCTCCGCCGAGGCGGATGTGTCCGCAGGAAGCATTCTTTCGGACTTCGTTTTTTCACAAACCCCGGTCGCTAGGATCCTGGGCCAAACACGTCTCCCCGCCGTGAGCACAAACTCGCAACTGTGCCGTAATTCCCCCACCGCGGTGTTGGCTGTGGACCGAAGGATCAATTACTGAAGCCTCATGCACACGGGGAACCTTGACGCCTCCGCCTCGTGGTGTGATCTTGAAAATGGAGGATTCAAATGGAGCGAGCAAAAATCCTGATAGTCGACGACGACCCTAACCTGAGGCATGGACTCAGAACACGTTTGCGGGCCAATGATTATGACACCGTGTCGGCCTCGGATGGCTATTCTGCGATTGCAATGGCGCAGAAGGAGCACCCCGGTCTTATTATTCTCGACCTCGGACTGCCAGCCGGAGACGGCTTTGCGGTTCTAAAGCGGTTGCAAGAGAGCGACACTCTGTCGAGCATTCCGGTGGTTGTGCTAACCGCCCGAAGCGCCGACTTTAACGAACAGAAAACGCTGCAGGCGGGAGCAACCGCTTTCTTCCAGAAGCCTGCGGACAACCGCGAGTTATTGGCTGTGATCCGCGCAGCACTTCCGAGTAACTTGCCAGCTGTGGCTCTGCCGTCGTAAACAACCATACGGGTGCGGCAAGCTCACCTCTAGCTAGAACTGTTCTCATAAATAAGGTGGGGCGTGGTAAATTCTTGCGTTTCAGGTGATCCAGACTTATTTATGAGACCACTTCTAGTGTTGGGAGGCTTTGAAGTGAATCAGGGCCATCCTCTCTCCTTTAGCGTCACGACTGCTGAGTAGAACCTAAAGAGGTGACCATGGGACGCTGGAGTGCGTGTCCAGAGACAACGGCTTTCGCGGGAGTATCTGATGTCTGGTGATCTTGCGCCAAACCGCGAGGCAATCCAATCCTCCCTCCTGCTTTCCCGGGTTGTGGAGCAGACCGCCGACAGCGTGATACTGACCAATACTCAAGGCGTCATCCAATATGTGAATCCAGCCTTCGAGGTGACGTCCGGCTATGGCCGAGAGGAAGCCGTGGGAAAGACCCCGCGAATTCTTAAGTCGGGCCTACACGATGCGGAGTTTTACCGGCAGATGTGGGCGCGGCTTGCTCAGGGTCTCCCATTTAAGGGAATGGTCATCAATCGCAAAAAGACTGGTGAACTCTATTGGGCCCAACAAACCATCACGTCGATGCGCGACAAGACCGGACGTCTGATTCACTTTGTCTCGGTATCTCAAGACATCACCGAGTCGCGGAAGAAGCAGGAGCAGGAATTCCAATTGCACCTGGCTCGTGCTGTGCAGCAGCGCTTGTACGCCGCCCCACCCGCGATATCGGGCTTTGACATTGGCGCGTCCGTTTACCCGGCCGACGAAACCGGCGGCGACTACTTCGATTTCATCTCCATGGCCGATGGCTCTCTTGTGATTGCCGTTGCCGATGCCAAAGGTCATGGCTTCAGCTCCGCATTGGTCATGGCGCTCACTCGAGCCTATGTGCGCTGCTTTGCCGCCATGCAGTTGGAGTTGGACGAAATACTGGTTCACGCCAACAAAATGCTGCTGAAAGATCTCGAACATGGTCACTTCGTTACCCTCTTTTTGGCGCGATTGAATCCCAGGCATCGCACTCTGTCATACGCAAGCGCCGGCCACGTCCCGGGCCTGGTATTCCTCGACTCCGGCGAAGTGAAATGCACGCTGGACAGTACCGGGCCGCCCCTCGGCCTATTTCCTGGGAGCAAGTTCTCGCTGCAGGAGCCAATTAGCCTCAATCCAGGAGAGATCGCAGTGTTTCTAACCGATGGGGTCACCGAGTCCACCAGGCCCGATGGCCACGAATTTGGCACCCAGCGCGTGCTTGATCAGATTCGCAATCTCCGCCACAATTCGGCGTTGAATATTGCAGATGGTATCTACCATGCGACACGAGAGTTTGTGCAAGGCAATCTCCAGGATGACGATATTACATCGGTCGTCATCAAGTCCGATCGTGCTGGCAATCTCTGCTAAGTCACCAGCGATGGGCCGCCACCGCCGATTCACGATGGGGTTTTGCTTATTCCGCAGTGTTTGTGCCATCCCTTTGCTAACAATGTAGGTATGGATTTCGCCAATTGTTAGGAATCAGCCGAAATCGTAGACCTGTTCCCTTTTGCACAGATTTCCGCCTTCGTCACGTGGTATGAGTGTTGGAGGAGAGCGATGTGCCGTTCTACGAAACATTCATCATCGAGCGTGGAACGGACTCCGAAATACTACTCCACAGTTGTCTGGAAACCATCGGCGTTTCCTCGCTTAGTGAGTGGGATATGTTCGTATTCGTATACCGCCACGGACCATGTCTCACCAGCACCGACCGGATTGCACGGCTTATCGGCTATGAAAAAACGCTAGTTGCCGCCGCGCTTGACCACCTCGAAAACCGCGAGCTCATCGAGCGTGTAGGGCCACCTCAGGGAACACGTATTCACAGAGTATTCGCTTCGTTGATTGTCGAACAGCGGCGCTGCATTCGACAACTCGTCGGTATGTCGGGAAGTCGTGCCGGGAGGCTGCTGTTGATGAAACTCCTGATGCCCATCCAAATAGAGTCGCCCACAAAGAACAATTAGCTCGATCGCATAAGTGAAAGGACTGTTTATGTCTGAAGGCGGTCTGATTAAGACGGGAATTAGGGGTCTCGACACTATCCTGCTGGGAGGAATTCCAAGGACCAATGTGATTCTGCTGCGGGGCGTGACCGGAAGCGGAAAGACTCTGATGGGTGTGGAATTTATCTATCGCGGGATTGCCTTGTATGGCGAGCCTGGGCTGATCGTGGTGTTTGAGACAAGCCCCGAGAAGCTCATCCGAGACGCCGCCGAATTCGGATGGGATCTGAATGAAATGCAGGAACAGAGGAAGCTGCAAATCATCTTTACAAGTCCGCAGGTGTTCGAGCAGGAATTACGTTCGCCGAGCAGTCTGCTGCTCGAAACCGCCGAGGAGATTCGTGCCCAGCGGATCTTCGTGGATGGCATCGGATTGTTAGACCCTGCCCTGAGCGTTATCGACGCTCCACGTGGTGCGTTCCGCGAGTTGTTGCAGCAATTGATCGAGTCGTCGAACAGGGAGAATCTTACTACAATGTTTTCGATCGAGAGTGGCTGCGCCAGTTGCTCGGTTTCTACCGTAGAAGCGACCGACTTTCTCGCCGATACGGTTATCCAGTTGAATCGGGAAAGGCGCGACCGCCGTGTTCGCCGCTCCTTGGAAATTGTGAAAAGCCGAGGCCAGGATTATGAACCCGGAGAGCATACGCTGCGTATCACCGGGGGTCACGGCCTCGAGGTGTTTCGGCGGGTCCAGGCGCCTTTGCGGCCCTGTTCTGTGCAACAACCCACTTCCAGTGCCAAGCGATCAGTCATCGGGGTTGAGGCTGTAGATACCCTTATTGGCGGCGGCATTTTTGACGGTTCCACGACGATGGTGGTTGGGGTTTCGGGAGTGGGAAAGACCGTGCTGGGAACGCAAATTCTGCGGGAAGGAGCGCTAAAACAAGGAACGAGGGGATTGCTCGTGTCCTTGGATGAACATCCAGCACAAATCATCCGTAATGCGCAGACTCTGGGACTCAACCTCGAAGAGCAGATCGCCGACGGAACGATTCAGATCATGTTCGAAAGTCCTCAAGAGTTGGATATTGATGCACACTATGCACGTATTGTCCAACTCATCGAAGAGCGTGACGTACAACGAATGGTAATCGATGGGATGACAAGTTATAGCACTGCCATCGGAGAAACCGGCGTGTATAGAGACTTCTTTCACGCCATCGTAGCCTATAGCAAGCAGCGGCTGATGACTACGTTCTTCAATTATGAGAATCCGGAGTTCCTGGGAATCTCATCTTATATGCCGGATTTCCCGGTCAGCTCCATCGTGGATAACCTCATTCTGATGAGCTTGGTGGAAATCAACAACTCGCTTCACCGATGCATGTCGGTAGTCAAGGCGCGAGGGAGTAAACATTCATTTGAAACTCGCGAGTTCGAGATCGGACCAGGAGGGATTTCTCTCATACCGCTAGAAAAAGACCTAGACCAAGCCTTGCCGCTGCAGAGCTACTCCAGTCTCTTGAGTAGAGCCCCCACTAGGTTATCTCTCCCAAAGAAAATGAATGGCCCAACAGCAATACAGGATAGACAATGAGGGCGCAGGGCCGTGGACGAACTGACTCATTCGAATTGCCGCCCCTTGCGATTCCGATAACTAGCTCCATCGAGAATAGCCTCGCAGATAAAGGTGACGCAGTGGATCTGTCGCCCAGGCTGCGCGCCGATTTGCTAGATCTGGACGCCTGGGGCGAAATTCTGACGACGTACGGTCGAACCATGAGGGCGGCGGTCGCACTCACCGATACCGACGGTCACGTATTGGGGAAATGTCACAATGCCCAGCCGGTCTGGACTCTTGTTCATGACGCCGCACCTAATTGGACCGGCTGCCCATTTTGTATAAACACGGATCAGCCCTGTACTGCGGTTGCTAGGGCACTCAGAGTCGGCGGAGTGGCAATGTCGCATGACCAAGCTGGCCTGACTCACATCGCCGTCCCTCTCTTATTGGGCAAGCAATGCTTAGGGGCCATTATTGCGGGGCAGGTGTTCTGCCGATATCCCGAACCACTACCGCTGCAGCATGTGGCAAAGGAGTGTGGTATTTCGGCGCAGACACTTTGGCATGTGGCGAGGATGCAGCGTCCAGTAAGTATCTCCGTCCTTCAGGCATCTGGCGATTTGCTCTTTGCTCTGGGTCATGCTTTTCTCCAGCAACGTTATGGTGCGATCCTCGAAGCGAAACTGGCGCAGGCCAATGGACACTTCCGCTTACTGGTCGACGGTGTCAGAGACCACGCGCTTTTTACCGTCGATCCCACTGGGCGCGTGACCAGTTGGAGTGTTGGAGCCGACCGAATGTTTGGCCACTCTGAGGCAAACATCGTAGGTCAGAATTTCTCTTGCATGTTTACGTCGGAAGACATCCAAAATCACGTGCCCGAGAAACAGTTGATCGAAGCTGTGCGAGTGGGGCGGCTGGAAGATGAGGGATGGCGCATCCGGGCAAACCACGAAAAGTTCTGGGCTCACGTCAACATCGCAGCATTGTTGGCGAATTCAGGCCCGAGTTGCGGCTTTGCCGTTATCGTGCAAGACGTGACCGAGCGGAGAAAGATCGTAGTGGTATTGGAAGAGGCTAGGCAGGAACGCTCGCGCCTTCAGGAGGAACTTCTTTCTCACGTCTCGCACGAACTCCGGACGCCGCTGACAGCGGTCTATCTTTTTACAACCAATGTTTTGGATGGCCTCCTTGGTGATCTGACTCCCGCACAGCACGAGCACCTGACCCTCGCGTTAGACAATGTCAAGCAACTCCAGACGATGGTCAACGATCTTCTCGACATCACTCGCGTCGAAACGCACAAACTCGCGGTAGAGCCTCAACATGTGAATCTGATCCAGCTGATTGCCGACGTGCTCATCACATGCCGTGCGAATGCGGCATCGAAACACATCAGCCTTCGCTCTGACGTTGCACATGATTTTCCGTTTGCTTGGGCCGATCCTGCTCGTTTGCGGCAGGTTCTTATCAACCTGATCGATAATGGAATTAAGTTCACGCCGGAATGTGGAAGTATCACCGTCAATAGCCGACTCTTTGCGGAAGACGACAGCTTTCTGTGTATATCAGTGTCCGACACGGGATGCGGAATCAGCCCTGAAAATTGCGCTATGGTTTTCGAGCGCTTGGCGCAGGTAACGAGCACTGCCCAAGCAAGTCGCTGCGGCCTGGGTCTAGGGTTGTTCATTTCGAGAGATTTGGTGTTACGCCAGGGAGGGAAGATTTGGGTCGAAAGCGATCTGGGGCACGGCAGCACTTTTTACCTTACGTTGCCAGTGTTCTCGCTGGCTAGACTGTATAGCCACATCTTCACCGTCCCCAACCTGGAGGCTGGTTTCGTGACCCTGATTGCGGTGGACGTGGTTTGGGCCCACGGAGTCGTGCCTGAGATTCGGATGATTTTGGAGCGGTGCATTCATCTTGGCCAGGATGTGCTCTTGCCCTCGGTGAGTGACGCAGAGCCGGTTGGAACCTTTCTCATTATTGCATGTACCGATGCGAACGGGTCTGCGGTGATTGCAAGTCGCATTAGCAGAGAGTTGCAAGATTTCAATGCTTCAAAGGTGAAGCCATCAATTTCGTCAACGACGCTGCTTGTCGGAGCGGGTCAGTCTAGAGATGAGCAGATAGGCGCAGTAACTGCACAAGTCGACCGATTGGTCCAAGCACACCTCGTGGGCAAGCAGAAGGTGAACTGACTGGAAGGGACAATTCTGACCATCGGCGACGAATCGTACCGGGTCCCAAAGGTTCTTCCTCACGTCTGCGGCTGTTTTTCGGACATGCCGGCGACGCTCGACTGCGCAATCACATTCAAGCCCAGCGGAAAAGTAGTAGTCAGCGCCTATGCGAGTCTGCGGAAGGTTAGCGTGGTCGCCATCAACGCCATCCACCTCGAACTATAGGAAAATCAAAATTTCGTGTTCGGCGTAACGAGCATTATGGCGGCTCGCATCAGCGATCCGTGGCTCTCCTGGTCGCGCCAAAAGGTCACCCTCACCTGTGATGAACGGTACAGCCGTCAAAGGCGCTAAGAGAGAGGATAACCAGTAAACATTCTTCGCCGGAGGGTCACTCTATGAAGAGAGTTTTGATTCTAGGAGCCGCAGGCCGGGACTTCCACAACTTCAACGTCTTGTTTCGCAATAATGCCGAATACCAGGTAGTGGCTTTCACCGCCACGCAGATTCCCGACATCGCCGGGCGCCGGTATCCGCCGGAACTTGCCGGGCGTTTGTACCCGCAAGGCATTCCTATTTTCGAAGAGAAAGATCTGGAGAACCTGATCCTCGAACACCGGATTGACGTAGCGGTTTTCTCCTATAGCGATGTCTCTCATCAGAACCTGATGCATCTCGGCTCGCGCGCGGTGGCTGCGGATGTGGATTTCTGGCTTCTGGGAACCGCTCACACGCAGCTCAAGTCGTCGGTGCCCGTCATTTCCGTGTGCGCGGTGCGAACTGGATGCGGCAAGAGTCCGGTGTCGCGCCTGGTTGCGGAGCAGTTGCGCCGGCAAGGTCGGAAGACCGTGGTCATCCGCCACCCCATGCCTTACGGAGATCTGGCGGCGCAGGCCGTGCAACGATTTGCCACCCTGAAGGACCTCGATCTGCAACAGTGCACGATCGAGGAACGCGAAGAGTATGAACCGCACATCAGCCAAGGGACGGTTGTCTACGCGGGGGTGGATTACGAAAAGATTCTCCGCCAGGCGGAAAAAGAAGCCGACGTCATTTTGTGGGATGGCGGCAACAACGACACTTCTTTTTATGTCTCCGATTTGGAAATCGTGGTGGTCGATCCGCACCGGCCCGGGCATGAACTGTCGTACTTCCCCGGCGAAGTCAATCTGCGGCGCGCGGATGCGATCGTGATTAACAAGGTCGACACAGCCGAGCAGCGCGACATTGAGACGGTTCGTCAGAACATAAAGCTCCACAACCCGAAGGCAGTGGTTTTTGAGATGGCCTGCCGAGTCTCCATTCCCGAACCGAGTCTGGTGAAGGGACAGCGCGTGCTGGTGGTGGAGGACGGCCCCACGCTCACTCACGGCGAGATGCCCTACGGGGCCGGGGTGGTGGCGGCGCGGCAATGTGGGGCGGCGGAATTGGTGGATCCGCGGCCGTATGCCGTGGGATCGATCCGCGGCACCTTCGAGCGTTTCAACCACCTCACGAACCTTTTGCCCGCCATGGGCTACAGCGCGATCCAACGGCACGAACTCGAGGAAACCATCCGCCGTACTCCTTGCGATCTCGTCCTGATCGCCACTCCCATTGACCTGGCGCGGGTGATCAAAATCGATCGACCCAATCTGCGCGTGACCTATGAAGTCGAAGAACTCACCAAGCCCGGCCTGGCTGAAATGCTCGCCACGTTTGTGCGGGAGCACGAGCCAGCCCTGGCGGGAGGCGGAAGATGAATGGCAATGCGAATCGCAAAGACTTTCTCTCGATTCGAGATTTTTCGCCGTCCGACATCCAGTACCTGCTCACGCTAGGCCGTCAGGTCAAGGCGCACCCAAGCGCCTACGGCAGTGCGCTTCGAGGCGAGACCCTGGCCATGATCTTCGAGAAGCCATCCTTGCGCACGAGGGTGACTTTTGATGTCGGCATTCAGCAACTGGGCGGCTTCTCGCTCTATCTCTCGCCGGTCGAGATCAATCTGGGCAAACGCGAGTCGGTGTACGACGTGGCCAAGAACCTGGAACGCATGGTGCAAGGCATCATGATCCGCACCTACTCTCACGAAATCGTCGAGCAGATGGCAGTGTATGCGAGCATTCCCATCATTAATGGGTTGACCGACTACAGCCATCCCTGCCAGGCGATGGCCGATTACCTCACGATCTGGGAGGCGAAACAGCATCTCGACGGCCTGAAGATCGCATTCATCGGCGACGGCAACAACGTCGCACGCTCGCTGATGTTCGCCGGAGCGCAGGTCGGAGCGCACGTTTGGGTGGCTACGCCTCCGGGATATGAACTCGACGCGCATTCGGTGGCATGGGCGCGCAAGCGTGCCGTCGAGACAGGCGGAACTTGCACGGTAACCAATGATCCCGACGAAGCGGCCTCCGGCGCGGATGTGATCTACACGGATGTCTGGGCCAGCATGGGGAAAGAAGCCGAAGCGGAAAAGCGAAAACACATCTTCCTGCCGTACCAGGTCGATGCGACTCTGTTCCGCCGCGCCAAGCCGGATGCGATCTTTTTGCACTGCCTGCCGGCGCACCGTGGCGATGAAGTTACCGACGATGTCATCGACTCGCCACGGTCGCTGGTGTTTCAGCAGGCGGAGAACCGGCTGCACTCGCAAAAGGCGATCATGCTGGAATTGATGAAAGGCGAGTTCGTCAAATTGCCGGGTTTGGTCGAGTTGCAGGAGTTGGCACACATATAGTGCTCGGGGGCTAGTGGCTAGGAGTTAGGAGAACCGCGTGGCAACTGCAGTGAACGCGTGCGGGCATCGAGGCCTCGTAGCCTGGCAGAAGGCCATGGAACTGGTGACCGAGATCTATCGAATGACCCGAGACTTTCCAAAGGATGAGTTGTACGGACTAGTAAGTCAGCTCAGGCGGGCAGCCGTTTCGGTTCCAAGCAATCTTGCGGAAGGGTACGGGCGGAATTCACGAAATGAGTTCCATCAATTCGTGGGTGTGGCGCGCGGTTCATTGGCAGAGGTTGAAATGCAAATCGAGATCGCAAAGAACCTGGATTACGTAAGCCAGGAATCCTGTTCTAAATTGCTGTCGAGAATCGACGAAGTTGGGCGCCTGCTGACCGGGATGCGTACATGGTCTGCAAAGCCCGAGCGCAGTGGCTAGCAGCTAGGAGCTAAGGAATCAAAGCCAGCCCCTAACTACTAGCTACTAGCCACTACTTATGAAGACCATCCTCCTTGCCGTGGGCGGCAACTCCCTGATTCGCGCGGGAGAAAAGGGAACCATCGCCGAACAGCGGGCAAACGCCCAGCGGACCGCCGCCCAGATCGTCGGGCTGATCCGCGCCGGTTACCGGATTGTGCTTACCCATGGCAATGGCCCGCAAGTGGGAGCGGCGCTTCTGCGGTCGGAACGAGGAGCAAGCCAGGTGCCGGGCCTCCCGCTGGACGTCTGTGACGCATCGACTCAAGGGGAGATCGGATATCTATTGCAGCAGGCGTTGCAAACCGAGTTGCAGTCGGCCGACTTGCATGTGCCGGTGGCGACGGTTCTCACGCAATGCCTGGTGTTGCCGAACGACCCCGCGATGCAGCATCCGAGCAAGCCGATCGGCCCTTTCTATTCCCATGCCGATGCCGAGGAACGCAAACGCCTTTTCGGATGGGAGATCGTGGAGGACGCCGCCCGCGGCTACCGCCGCGTGGTTCCGTCGCCCGATCCGGTTGGCATCATCGAACTGGAGGTCATTCGAGATCTGGTCGGGCACGGCGTGCTGGTGATCGCCTGCGGAGGCGGAGGGATTCCGGTGGTCTGGAGGGACGGTCAACTGCAAGGCGTCGAGGCGGTCATCGACAAAGATCGCGCCTCCGCGTTGCTGGCGTCGTGCCTCGGCGTCGATCTGTTTGTCATCTCCACCGACACCGAATACGTGTATCTGGATTACAAGAAACCCGCGCAGCGTCCGCTGCGACAGGTTGGAGCGGCGGAGTTGCAACAATACGCAAGCAGCGGCCATTTCCCGCCCGGAAACATGGGCCCAAAAGTCGAATCCGTGCTGCGCTTTCTGCGCAGCGGCGGCAAGGAAGCTATCATTACTTCGTGCGAAAATCTGTGCCAGGCGGTGATCGGATCCGTCGGCACGCATATGTTCCCCGATCATGACTGCGGGGAGATCGAGCGCAGAGCAGGGCTCGAACTTCCGGTGGGAGGACGCTAATGCCACAACCGAATGTCATCCCACTCCAGTCTCCGGCATCGGAACCGGCGTTGCGAGACGGTATGCCACTGAAACACGTCATCGAGTCGCAGCAATTCACGGTCCCCTTGCTCATGGAGTTGTTCGAGCGTTCGCGCGGCATGGAGCATGTGGTGGCCCGCGGCGGCACGCTCGACTACCAGAACCGCATCATGACCGCGCTGTTTTATGCGCCGTCGACGCGTACGCGGCTTTCGTTTGAAGCGGCCATGCATCGGCTGGGCGGGCGCGTTTTGTCCACCGAGAATGCGGGTGCTTTCTCTTCTGAGATCGAGGGCGAGCAGGTCGAAGATTCCATCCGCATCATCAGCGGCTATTCGGATGTGATTGTGATTCGGCACACTGCCGAAGATGGGGCGCGGCGGGCAGCAGAAGTCTCGATAGCGCCGGTGATCAACGCGGGAGATGGGAATGGCGGACAGCATCCGACCCAGGCCTTGCTCGACCTGTACACTATTTACCGGCAGCGACCGCTGGATGGACTTAGTGTGGCCATCATCGGCGAGTTGGACAAGGGCCGTACGGCGCGATCGCTGGCGTATCTGCTGGCCAAGTTTGATCGGGTAAAGATGTTTTTCGTCAGCCCGCCGCAAATGCAGATGAAACCGGACATCCTGGATTATCTCGACGAACACGGCGTCCGCTACGAACTGGAGTCGGACATCGACCGCGTGATTGGCGAAGTCGATGTGGTTTACCAGACGCGAATCCGGCCCGAGCGACTGCGAGATGCGGACGGTCTCAGACGCTATGCCATCGATTCGAAAGTCGTTCAGCGCATGAAGGCGGACGCGCTCATTCTTCATCCGTTGCCTCGCACGGTCGAGTTAGATAAGTCAGTCGATGCCGATCCCAGAGCCATGTATTTCCGCCAGGCCATGAACGGCCTCTATGTGCGGATGGCACTGTTGACCATGCTTCTGGACAAGGAACCGGCGGCGGGGAGTGCGTGGTGGTAGGGAGCGAGAGGAACGCTGTCCGGCGACTGCTGGCGAAATGGTGACTTTTCGGCAGTTACAATTGCCAACATGAGTATCGATAAATCTGGCAAGTGGTGGATTGGCACGAGTGTTGACGACCTCAGGGAATATCTCGAGGCCTATTCTGCAGACAATTACTGCATTCACGAGTTCCGTCCAGCAAAATGCAAATGCGGCGGCGAGACGTTTGAACTTCTTGCGGATGATGACGAGGGCTGCGCGAAGCGAACGTGCACATCTTGCGCTATAGGGAAGTTCATATGTGATAGCGAGGAGTACTGGTCTGACGCAACGCCTGAGCAGTGGAAATGCATCGAGTGCGGCTCTACAAGCGCCAACATCGGCGTTGGTTTTTCCCTGTATGAAGATGGTGAGGTTCGTTGGCTCTACGTTGGTGAGCGATGCGCCAACTGTGGCATTCTTGGCTGCCTTGCGGGTTGGAAAATTGCGTACTCACCATCCAAACAGCTACTCGAACGGGCGTGAGCAGACTTAGCGAAAGGAAGTTATGACCACCGAACTAATAGAAAAATCCACGCGCACCGATTATTTCGTTGAACTCGAAAACGAATATGGAGCTCACAACTATCATCCCCTCGACGTAGTCATCGAGCGCGCGGAAGGCGTCTGGGTGTATGACGTCGAGGGCAAGCGCTACCTCGATTGCCTGGCGGCGTATTCCGCGGTGAACCAAGGGCACTGTCACCCCAAGATTCTGCAAACTCTCAACGAGCAGGCGCGGAAAGTCACCCTTACCTCGCGCGCATTCCGCAACGAGCAACTCCCGCTGCTCTACAAGGAACTCCACGACTTGACTGGCTTCGACATGGCGCTCCCCATGAACTCAGGCGCCGAGGCCGTCGAAACCGCGATCAAGACGGCGCGCAAGTGGGGCTACAAGATCAAGGGCATTCCGCAAGACAAAGCCGAGATCATCGTCTGCGCCAATAATTTCCATGGACGCACCGTCACCATCGTCAGCTTCTCGACTGACGAACAATATCGCGATGGCTTCGGCCCATTCACTCCGGGATTCAAAGTCATTCCCTTCGGCGATGCGCAAGCCCTTCGCGCAGCCATCACGCCCAACACCTGCGCCTTCCTGGTCGAGCCCATTCAAGGCGAAGCCGGAATCGTCATTCCGCCGGCAGGCTTTCTGAAAGAAGCCGCCGAAATCTGCCGTCAGAATCGCGTGCTGCTGATGACGGACGAAATTCAGTCCGGCCTCGGACGCACCGGCAAGCTCTTTGCCTACATGCACGAAGGTATCATGCCCGATGTGTTGATTGTCGGCAAAGCGCTCGCGGGAGGCTTCTACCCCGTCTCGGCAATTTTGGCCTCGAAAGAAATTCTCGGCGTCTACAAGCCCGGTGACCACGGCAGCACCTTCGGCGGCAATCCGATGGGCTGCGCCATCGCGCGGACTGCGCTGCGCGTCCTGATCGAAGAAAAAATGGTGGAGCGCTCCGCCGAACTTGGCGCCTATTTCCTGACCCTGCTGCAGACCTTGTGCAGCCCCGATCTAAGAGAGGTTCGCGGCCGGGGCATGTGGATCGGCATCGAACTCCACAGCGCAGCGCGTCCCTATTGCGAAGCGCTGAAAGAAGAAGGAATCTTGTGCAAGGAGACGCATGACCGCGTGATTCGCATCGCGCCACCGCTCGTTATCACCCGTCAGGAGATTGATTGGGCCTTTGAGCGCATCGCGAAAGTGATCCAGAAACATTGAGAAGAAGAGAATGGGATCGTTCAACCCGCACGAGATCTTAGCCCGGCAGTGCTGGTACATGGCACACAGGAGCCATTCCCACGGTGAGGGTGAGAACGTAGGCTGGTGGTGAGCAGACTTCGGGGGAGGGCTGTTCAACGATAGCGCTCCACGACTCTAACTAGAGTTTGGGGCGCTTTCGTTCGTTTACCCTACACAGGCACTGGGTGGCCTGTGTCTCCGTCATCTAGCGGATTAAGGAACGCGCCTAATTGAAGGCCATCCCGTCTTTGACGCTCCGGCATTCGGGCATCTCTGCCAGCCGAGCTGTTCCCGTCGGCTGAAGAGAACACCTGTTCTGGCTTTTGTGGGTAATGTCGCGAACGGGCAGGATGGGTGTAAACTGAGTTCCGTTCTTGAAGTTCAAGAGGGAATTCCGAGTGGGCGTTTCGAAATCGAAGGTGCTGCTGGTCGAGGACAGCAAGTTTCTCCGGGTCATGACCGAGAGGGTTTTGTCCAGAGCGGGATTCTTGGTCAGCACCGCCGCTGACGGCGAGGAAGCGTTGCGGATCGCCAAAGAGCAACTGCCCGATATCGTTTTGCTCGACATGATGATTCCCAAAATTAGCGGCCCCGATGTGCTCAAGGCGCTGAAGGAAAACCCCGCCACCACGCACATTCCAGTAATCGTTCTAAGCAGCCTGTCGCAGCAGAACGAGGAGAGACTTATCGGCCAAGGCGCAGCCGCGTACTTCGAAAAATCGACTCTGGAACTCGACAAGGGTTCAGACCGCTTGGCGACCACAATCCAATCGGTACTCAACCGAGCTCGCAAGCAAAGCAAGCCACAGGCATAGTTCCAGACATCCTCCAGCAGTTTCGCCTATGCCACGGCTGGGGATGTTTTCAGCCTTGTGGATGGAGTGACTATCGTCTGCCAGAATTCACGCCATTACAAGGCGGCCTCTCTGGGCAGGGTTGCGAGGAATTGCCGGATTCGCTCAAGATCCGGTTCAGCAATTCTGCTGAATTTCATGCCCGTTCCGAATCCCGGTGAGCTGTAGGCGACCTCGCACTCCGCCCACAGCTTCGTCTCTCCGATCCACATGCCTATTTTCAGCTTTGTCCCCTTTGGCAATGGGATCGTCATTTCGATGAAACATCCGCCGACGCTGAGATCGGAAGTCGATGCCCAGAAGGAAGCCCCTTCTTGGGTATGAAGCTCCACCGAATTCTGGCACTTGAAACGAGAGTACTTTCGGTGGTCCGCAACTTGCAGCGCGTGAGTGTCGGGTGCAGGAACCGGTAGTGGAAAGTCCCAGAGAGGTTTTTCGGGAGAAGTGTTGAGCAGACCGACGTGGCCTTCTTTTGCTGTGCCGGGCTCGCCCACCCACTTGACGCGAAAGTGAACTCGGTTCGTGCCATAGGACAAACCAATGATCTCGTCGAGGTTGAGTGTCGGGTGGACGCCGCTCAACTCCGCTCCATTTCGGCTGACGTTGACCGTAACCGCTTTGTCGGAGAAGACCTTGCCACTGCTGTCGGTGCCGAAGATGCGCACCTGCGCCTGGATCTCTTTGCGAGGCTCACGGCGCCGGCCCATCCCCGTGGTTAACCTCCGTCGTTGAAGATAAGAGGTAAGAGGTGAGAATCATACCGCAAAACCCAGGGTTCCGCTGCTCACAGCAGGACGTCCCAGGTAAAGCGAGAAAGCATCGCGATCCTACGCCCGGCAATCATAGATAGACGGGCTCCGCATTGCGAATCCTTCGGCGGTATCCGCCGGATGCCGAGAGTTCGGATCGATCCTTTCGTCCCCGGCGGCGGGAGCCTGCCCCCGGCGCTCGATGTTATCTTAGGCTGGTAGTGCAGCGCTGGGACAAACCTTCATGGAAGTTTTGAAAAGACTCTTTGAGCGGCATTTCCACTGCCCGGTCGAGCGCGCGGAGCCGCTACAGGGACAGCTCGGCGGTTCGGGCCGCAAGATCATCCGGTTTTGCGGCGGAACGAGCAGCGCGATCGGCATTCTTTATGGCGTTCGCGAAGAAAATGTCGCTTTTCTGGAGTTCTCTCGGCACTTTCGCCGCCACGGCCTGCCGGTGCCAGAAATATATGGCGAGGATTTAAGCCACGGCGCTTACCTGGAAGAAGACCTGGGCGACACCACGCTTTTCGAGTTTCTCTCCGGCCATCGGAAAGGCAGGACCATCGCCTCCGAAGCCGTTGCGGCGTATCGCAAGGTTGTCGCCTTGCTGCCGCGCTTTCAGGTTGACGCCGGTCGCGACCTGAACTACAAAGTGTGTTATCCGCGTGCCAGCTTCGATCGCCAGTCGATCGCGTGGGATCTCAACTACTTCAAGTATTATTTTCTGCGGCTCGCCGGCATTCCGTTCAACGAGCAGGCATTGGAGAATGATTTCAGCCGGTTGACGAAATTTCTGCTCAGCGCCAGCCGCGAATATTTTCTCTATCGCGATTTCCAGTCCCGCAACATCATGTTGCGCAAGGTTCTGAATGAAGACCAGCCGTTCTTCCTCGACTATCAAGGCGGACGCAAAGGGGCGCTGCAATACGATATCGCGTCTCTTCTTTACGACGCCAAGGCCGACTTGCCGCCGGACCTGCGCCAGCAATTGCTCGATCATTACCTCGACACCCTGGGCGGTTTCCTCGATCTCGATCGTGCTGTGTTCATGCAGTTTTACTACGCATATGTCTATGTCCGCATCATGCAGGCGATGGGCGCTTATGGCTTTCGCGGTTTTTACGAACGGAAAGAGCATTTTTTGCAAAGTGTGCCCTACGCGCTGAACAATTTGCGCTGGCTGCTGCACAATGTGGAGTTGCCCGTCGCGTTGCCGGCGCTGACGGAAGCCTTCAAGAGCATCGTGGCTTCCGAAAAATTGCAGGGCTTGACCGCCAAGACGGAAAGAACGGAAAAGCTGACCGTGCGAATCTTCAGTTTTTCCTTTCACCGCGGTCTGCCGAAGGACGAGACCGGAAACGGCGGCGGCTTTGTCTTTGATGGACGCAGCCTGCCCAATCCTGGGCGCGAAGAGCAGTTCAAATCCCTCACCGGCAAAGACGCGCCGGTTATCGAATATCTGAATCGGCAAGAAACCGTGCACCAGTTTCTGGCCAGTGCCGTGTCGCTGGTCGATACCAGCGTGAGTGCCTATCAACGTCGCGGCTTCAAACATTTGATGGTGTCGTTCGGCTGCACCGGAGGTCAGCATCGCTCCGTCTATCTTGCCGAGCAACTGGCGCAACATCTACGCGCCACCGGCGGAGTCGAAGTGGTGGTGCGTCATCGCGAGCAGGAGCAACTGAATCCATGAAGGCAATGGTTCTAGCCGCCGGCCTCGGCACGCGCCTGCGTCCGCTCACCGACAATCGTCCCAAGGCGCTGGTCGAAGTCAACGGCCGAACGTTGCTTGAGATCACGCTCTCACGCCTGCGCACGTTTGGCGTCAGAGAGGCGATTGTCAATGTGCATCACTTCGCCGACATGGTTGTCGCGTACTTGAAAGCGAACGACAACTTTGGCATGCACATCGAAGTTTCGCGCGAGGAGGATTTACTCGACACGGGAGGAGGACTGAAGAAAACCGCTCATTTCTTTGTCGGGAACTCCAGCCAGTCTGAACAAGCATTCATTGTTCACAATGTGGATGTGCTGAGTACGATTGATCTTGGGCGCATGGTGAAGGATCACAGCGAAAATCAGGCCTTGGCAACGCTTGCAGTGCAAGACCGCAGGACCTCTCGATACCTGCTCTTTGGTGATCGGCGACAGCTTTGCGGGCGGCGATCCGGGAGCGATGGGGAGCCTGAACTCGCTCGACCTGCTGAGCAGTTTCAGGCGCTGGCTTTTTCGGGCATTCACGTAATCTCGCCTCGTCTGCTTGCGATGTTGACTGAAGTCGGAGCATTTTCCATCATAACCTCGTATCTGCGACTCGCTGCTCAAGGGGAACAAATCCTTGCTTTCCGCTCCGATGAATACTACTGGCGCGATCTGGGCCGGGCCGAAAACCTGGCGCAAGCCGCGCAGGATCTAAAGGACAAGGTCATCGCGCAATAGGCTCAGCGGCGAGTCCCTTCGAACTGATACTCTCAAACACAGCATCGAAATCCCGGAGACCGCAAAGCATTGCCGCCCATATCGTCGCCCATCGTTAACGCCCAGGAGATCACCAAAGCCTTCGGAGCGAACCCGCTCTTCCAGCGCGTTTCCTTCACCATTTCCGACGGAGATCGCATCGGCCTCATCGGTCCGAACGGATCGGGTAAATCCACGCTGCTCCGAATTCTGGCTGGCGAGGTCTCTGCCGACAGTGGGGAAGTGTCGTTTCGCAAGCGGACGCGCCTCGCCTGCGTCGAGCAAGACTCGCGCTTTGAACCTGGAACGACCGTGCGCTCGGTGATCGAAGCTGCGCTTGATCGCTGCGGAGTCACGGGCACAGACCGCGGCGCGCGCTTTGCCGAAACGCTCGGGCGCGCTGGCTTTGAAGATCTCGATGCGCAAGCGACCGAGTTATCGGGCGGCTGGCAGAAACGGTTGGCCATTGTCGAGGCACTGGTGCAGCATCCCGACATTCTGCTGCTCGACGAGCCCACCAACCATCTCGATCTTCCCGGAATCACGTGGCTCGAAGACCTGCTTGAGGGAGCGGCATTTGCCAGCGTGATCGTCAGCCATGACCGTTATTTCCTGGAGAACGTCACTACGGACATGGTCGAACTCAATCGGATTTATCCCGATGGTTCGCTTCGCGTTCATGGCAACTACAGCCAGTTTCTCGAGAAGAAAGAGGAATTCCTGCACGCGCAATCCAAGCGTCAGGAAGCGCTGGAGAATCTGGTTCACGGGGAGATCGAATGGCTGCGGCGCGGTGCGAAGGCTCGGACTCGCAAGTCGAAAGCTCGCATCAGCAAGGCTGGCGAACTGATGGGAGAACTGGCCGACTTGAACCAGAGGACGCGCAGCACTGCCACGCAGATTGATTTCTCCTCGACTGATCGCAAGACCAAACGGCTGATCGAGTTGCAGGACGTCACCTGCAACATGGGAGATCGCGCGTTGTTTGAAGGCCTCAACTTCATCCTCACGGCCGGAATGCGCGTGGGTTTGGTGGGGCCGAACGGCAGCGGCAAGACCACTCTGCTTCGTTTGCTACAGGGCGACCTTGCTCCGACTGGAGGCGAGATTCGCCGCGCTGATTGGCTGCGCATCGTTTACTTCGACCAGACTCGCACGCTCGATCCCGATGTGACTCTGCGACGCGCGCTCGCGCCCGACGGCGATTCCGTTGTCTATCGCGATCGTGTCATTCACGTCGCTGGATGGGCCGCAAGATTCCTGTTTACGGGCGAGCAACTCAGCCAACCTGTCGGACGTCTTTCCGGAGGCGAACGGGCGCGCGTGCTGATCGCGCAGCTTATGCTTCAGCCTGCTGACATTCTTCTGCTCGACGAACCGACCAACGACCTCGACATTCCGACGCTGGAAATCCTGGAAGAAAGCCTGATCGATTTCCCCGGATCGCTGGTGCTGGTAACGCATGATCGCTACATGCTCGATCGCGTTTCTAGCATCGTGCTAAGATTGAACGGCAAAGGCGGAGCTGATACTTTCGCCGATTACGGGCAATGGGAGCAATGGCAGGCGCAGCGCTCGAAGTCAGATCTAACGCCAAACGCTGCAACGACGCATGGTTCGCTGACTTCGGGCAGTTCTGCGTCGGCTGCTCCAGCAAAAAAGAAGCTCTCGTATCTGGAAGCGCGAGAATATGCGACGATCGAGTTGCGCGTGGAAGAAGCGGAGCAGTTGGTGCAAGGGAAACGCGCGGAACTGGAAGATCCAGCGAATGCTACGAATGCTTCGCTTCTGGTTAGCACTCAAGCTGACCTCGATTCGGCTCAGGATGCGCTGGATGCGCTCTATACGCGCTGGGCTGAACTGGAAAAGAAGAGCGGCTGAGTCTCCGCAACACCGCCTGAAAATAAACTTTCTTCTTTGGGTATGAAATGTGGAAGAGATTTGGATTTTGCGAAGCATGTTTACTACCTGACACGATCATTCACTTGACAAAAATAGAGGGGGTGTAGAATGATCCCCTCTAAGCCGCTTACTGTAATACCACATCCACAACCACAGCGGCGCGTTCGGAGACAATGGATGACGGTCGCTGCTGGATTTCAATGCAATGATGGGATCGTGATATGCGCCGATTCTCAAGAATCTTCTGGAGACTACAAACTTCCCGTAGAGAAATTATTGGCTAAATCTGATCCGTGGACAGAAGTTGTGATCGCAGGTTCGGGAACGGGGCCGCTAGTTGATATGGCTGCTCAAAGAATTGCTCGCGCTCTGCTAGGAGGCTATGGCGATTATCGAGTTATTGAAGATCGAGTTGGCGATGTTCTGACTGGTCTCTATGAGACGGAGTTTAGGCTGTATCCCACTGTGAGTAGTCCGGATGACAATTTCATAGAATTGATCATTGGCGTAAAACTGAAAAAGGCAGAGGTCCCAATCTTGTTGCACTGTGCCGCGACGGCCATTGTTCATGTCGAGAATTACGCAGTGATTGGATCTGGCCGGGCTGTGCAGTATCAAACTCACAGTCTATATGGCAAGCGCATGGAGGTTTCTTCAGGAGTGCTTCTGGCTATTCGTTTATTGGCTGTTGCGAAGCAGGTACTAAGTAGCGTGGGAGGACGTGGCCGCATCGCAACGCTCCACGTAGGTAACACGCAAATGGGTGAAGCACACCCTTGGGAAATCGCAGAAACGGAAAAAGCCTTTCAGAAGTTTTCCGTTGAGGCTGACAAACTACTTCTTGATTTTGCCGATCTTAAAATAACAGATGCCATATTCATCCAGAAACTCCAGGATTTCGTTGGCTGGACTGTATGGCTAAGGAACGAACACAAGAAAGGTGCGGAAGGGTTTGAGCAATTGATGCACCGATTGACAGAGGGCTCTACGCCGTCAGATTCTCAAACGTCAACGGGTTAGCAGTGACCATATGACGCAAAGTGTCGATGAACAAATCAGAGCGCTTGCGGCGATTGAAGCGAAACTCCATCTCCGCGAGATAGGACGAGAGATGTTTGGCGCTGATCTTGTGCCACGATCCTATGATGCCGCGTTTCAAGAGCGAGAAAGCGGATTCTACGGTGTTGGTCGAGATGCACGCGCCGTTCTCGTACCGGGCGTATTCCTTGGCGCTGTGGTTGACCGTTTCGTGCTGGTGTTCGCCCACGGCAGACTTGTAGGCAGGCAGTTCGTCGGTGATGATAACTTCCACGTCAGTGCTGACATTTTCTTTGATGTACTTCGCCAGTGTGCCTTTCTTGGCGTCCTCAGCATGAAAGAATCGCAGATCGCCATTACGTTGGCGAATGCCGATTACAACTTCTTTGGTATGACGTTCGCCGCGCCATCCCTGCCCGTAACCGCGTTGCTTGCCACCGACGTAGGTTTCGTCCATCTCGACTGTTCCATCCAACATCGGGCGATCCGCCTCTTTCATGGCTGCACGGATGCGATGACAGAGATACCATGCCGTTTTGTAGGAACCTTTGTGTTGGCCCCAGATCGTGCGCTTGAGTTGACTAGCACTCATCCCCTTCTTAGCTTCACAGAGAAGCAGGGTAGCCATGAACCAGATTGGCAATGGAAGGTGGGAGTCGTTGAAGATCGTACCGGCCAGAACGGAGAATTGGTAAACGCATGTCTGACAAAAGAACAGTTCTTTCGCTGTCGCCAGTTTGATAGCATCGGCTTTACAGCGCGGGCAACGTACACCCTCTGGCCAGCGGAGCCGCTTGAGCAGTTCGCGGCATTGTTCGTCGGAAGAGAACATCTGGGTAATATCTAGGAGCGTCATGACTGAAATACCTCGAAAGAAGGCAGTAAAGCCAGAGAGATCAGCGTTGGAACGAGTGCCAACGCGAAAGTTGATAGCTTCAGTGAAAAAAGACCTAAAAGGCAGGATTCGGAAGGCCGTAGAGTCAGGAGATTTGCCGCGTAACTGGAAGAATCGCTAAGGCTTAACCTGACCATGAAAAGATAATACGACAAGTCTTTATTTTAGTCAAGTGAATAATCGTGCTACCTGATACCCCCA
>Ga0302140_10002973_pt1 | contig 21875 bp, 19 predicted proteins | sample I_Bog_E1_1_FD_202095 | JGI IMG/M metagenome (GOLD analysis project Ga0302140, IMG submission 202095) | Peat permafrost microbial communities from Stordalen Mire near Abisko, Sweden - I_Bog_E1_1 | ecosystem: Environmental > Terrestrial > Soil > Wetlands > Peat | place: Sweden: Abisko, Stordalen... | reverse complement strand
TCAGGCCATGCTGCACTTCGGGGCAGCTCATAAATAAATTCCACAGCAGGCCGCTGCGATAGTTCTCTATCATCACTACGATCGGCCCTTCATCAATGGCCAGGTACGATTTGGCATACCAGTTGTGCGACTCGCTAAATGCATCCACAAAACCATAATCGCCCCAAATCTTATCTCCCAAATCATAATAGAAATGGCGCAGGGCCTTCATGGAATATTCGGGCGTATAGGGGAATGCAGATAATGCTGCCGTAGGCGTAATTACACCCAGGTCGTTGGTTGGCGAGTGGGCATTATAGCCTTCAAAGTTATCGCTGGCGGTAAGGCCCCAGCAGTCGGCGCCGTAGCCTTTATATTTTTTGGGGTTATCCACGCAATAATCATGATTGATGAGGGTATGGTTGAGGTTTTGCTCCCAGTAATCGGCATATTGGTCTTTCAAGCCTTTCGGATCAAGCCCCATAAATGAATATTGCGAAAAGAAAAGCGGGCCGCCGTAGTCAAATCCCAGGGGCAGCACATGGCCATAAAAGGTTTTGCCGTTTTTAAAAAAATCGCTTTGCACCCAGCCGCCATGGTAAACATTTGTGCCGATGGGGTACCGGGTGGCGCTCTCGCCCAAAATATAGGTGATCATGCACTCATTAAAACCGCGTATCGGGAAATTGGCCGCCCAGCCGTTATTCGGCGACCAATGCCAATACAAATTATCCCTTCCGTCACGCGTGTACCAATCCCACTCGATATCGTTCCACATCTCGTTTACCAGGTCGCGTATACGCCGTTCCCGCCAGTCGTTGCCGCTAAAATATTGCCTGGCACAAAGCAGCCCTTCAAAAAGATAGGATGTTTCCACCAGGTCACCGCCGTCATCTTTTCTTCCGAAGCGGATGGTTTTGCCGGTGGCGCCGTTCATCCAGTGCGAAAACACGCCGTGGTATTCATCGGCCCTGTCCAAAAACTCAACAATTTTCAGCATGCGGGCCACTGCCTGTTCATGGCTGACCCATTTGCGGTGATCGGCAACGATCAATGCCATAATCCCAAACCCCGATCCACCTGTGGTTACCGTTTCATCGCCGTAATCGTAGGCAACATTGCTGCGCTCGCGGGCCAGACCGCTTACGGGGTGCCCAAAATCCCAGAAATAACGGAACGTTTGGCGCTGTACCACATCCAGCAGCGCGCTGTCGGATAATCCTTTGATGATACCTACCGATGGTATCGGATCAAAAACTTCGGGCTTTGCAGTGTTTTGTGCAAATGCGCAGGTAGAAAATAGGATGAATATGGGAAGTATAAGTTTTTTCATTTATTATTAATTGTGTATCAATAGTTGTTTGGTCTTTCGCACTCACCAACGTGTCATTGCGAGCGAAGCGCCGTCCCCGTTGGGGGACGAACTTTGCATTTTCGTTTTGCATTACCGCCTGCCAATTCGCGATTGCTTCGTCGTTCCTCCTCGCAATGACAAATGGGCTTACAAATTCGGTCCTGCAAACCCTAAACTCTTCATGCCGGTTTGCACTTCGGGGCAGCTCATAAACAAACTCCACAGCAATCCGCTGCGGTAGTTCTCCACCATGTCGATGATCGGCCCCTCGTCAATCGCCAGGTCCGAAGTAGCAAACCAGGGATTATCCAGGTCGAAGGAATCATAAAAGCCATATTGCCCCCAAATTTTATCGCCCAGCTTATAATAAAAAAAGTGCAGCGCGGCCAGGGATTGGGTCGGCGTGTAGGGCAGCGAGGCGATAGCAGCGGTCGGCGCAATCACGCCCAGGTCGCTGGTGGGCGAATTGGCGTTATAGCCGCTGGGCACGTCGCAGGCGGTTAAACCCCAGCAATTTGGCCCATAGCCATAATACCCCTGCGGGTTAGTCACGCAATAATCGTAATTGATCATGGCGTGTGCTTTGTTTTGCACGTCGTAGGCTGCATAGGCATCCGACAAACCATTCGGGTTAATACCCAAAAATGAATAATGGGCAAAAAACAGCGGGCCGCCTTCCTGCGGGCCAAGCGGCAAGGTTACGCCAAAATAGGCGCTGCCATTTTTCATGCTGCCGTTGCCTGCCCAGCCATTGGCGTACACCGTTGCGGTTATGGGGTAAGTAGTTGAGGACGCCGCCAGCGCGTATATGATCATGGCCTCGTTCCAGCCGTTTATCTGCATATTGCCTTCCCAGCCAAAGTCGGGGCTCCAATGCCAGAACAAAGTATTCTGCCCATTTTCAAACCAGCTCCACTGCACATTGTTCCAAAGGGTGTTGATGTCTGCCCGCAATTGCGTTTCGGCGGTGGTAGTTTGATTGAAATACTGGCGGGCCGTAAGCAGGCCTTCCATTAAAAACCCGGTCTCCACCAAATCGGCGCCATCGTCCTGGGCGCTGAAAGGCACTACTGCGCCGGTCGAGCCATTCAACCAGTGCGGGAATGCGCCGTGAAAGGTTTGTGCATTGTTTTTTAAAAACCCAACGATAGTTTGCATCCGCGCCAAACCCTGTGCCCGGGTAATATAGCTTCGGCTTACGCCCGCAACCAGCGCCATGATGCCGAAACCCGATCCGCCCGTAGTCACCACATCGCCTGATGTGTTGCGCTCGCGCGCCAGGCCGCTCACAGGGTGGCCAAAGTCATAAAAATATTTAAAGGTTTGTTTTTCGACGATATCCAGCAGTTGGTCGTCCGTCACCACCGGGAATTTATTGGTCGTATCCACTGCTGTCAGCAGGTTAAGGCTTACTGCCGATTGGAGGCCGCCTCCTGCCGAAGACTTTAGCGCTGTGGAGACGCCCATGGTATACTGCGTTATCGGCTGCAAGCCCGCCGGGGTAATTACTATCGTGCTATCGTTGTTCAGGTAGCTGGTGGTATAGCTTACGGCAGTACCGGTTTTGCTGGTGAACGAAACCGCGTTTGCCACCGAGGTATGACTGATGGGGGTTGAGAAAGAGATGGTTATCACCGGCGAAGTATTCACGCCCTTATAGGTAAACCCATTGTAAAGGCCATTAACTTTTAAACCGCTAAAAACGAAGGACGAAGGCGGCGGCGTTACGGTCTGTTGTTTTTCCTTGCTGCATGAGCAGTTCACCAAACAAATAACTGATAGCAAGTAAATGCCTGCCCGGCCCATCAACCCCCTTCGAATGATCATCATAAATTACGTTAAACAGGTAAAAAAGAGGCTGTCGGGTCCCGTATGTACGGGACTGACAACCTCAACAACCAAATCTAAATCAAATCAATTATCTTCCCAGTTTTTCCAGGTTATACAAAGCCGAAGCTTCGGCCGCCGTCAAAACTGTTCCATATATTCTTACATGTTCCATAGCCCCGGTCAAATAATTTGCCCAGGGTTGTGAACCTGTAGCCGAGGTAAGAGAGGGGTTTGTTTCAAACTGAACAGTCCCGAAAACCATTTGGGTAACACCCGACCAATTTAAAGGGGCGAACCCAGTGCTGGTTGCCGTACCTACCGGTGCACCATTAAAGTAAACAACCGCGGTGGATGTTTCATCGTTGTAGGTTACCCCAAGCTGGCACCATGTGCCAAAAGGATTGGTAATGGTATAATCGCCGGCCCAAAGATCTGTTCCTGTTGAACTGCCGCCATTATCGAATAAGTGAACCTTAAGGTTGCCCGATGTGGCGCTTGGCGGATTTTCAATAAACATATCCAGGTTACCCCAAAAGTATTGGTTATTAACAATATCCACCGGGTTGATCAGGCCGTTCGTGTTTTCGGGATTGTTATACCATACCGTTAAAGAAAAGCTATGCAAAGCTTTCACCGCCGCAGGCGCGGCACTTATCACATAAGCGTTAGTCGCGCACTTTAGTGCTTGCCCCGCTATCCCGGCTGTAAAACTTGTGCCGGTTGCCACTCCTGCGGTGCCGGAAATGCTATCTTTCAAATTGCCGTTAAACGGCCAGTACGCAACCAGGTTGCCGGTTTCAATCTGGCTCGAACTGCTGTACCCGCCAAAGGTTGGCAGTGGTTTTGCAGGGTCGTACGATTTAGGGTCAAAACTTTTTTGACACCCGGATATCGTAAATATTATAGCAAGCCCTGAAAGCGCCGCCATAAACAAATTTTTTCTTGATTTCATCATCTTTATCTTTATTAAATAATTAATAACCGGGATTTTGTGTTAAAGTACCGAAGCTTAAATCAATTTCGTTTTGCGGAATGGGCCACACTTCGCTTTTCCCTGCTACAAATCCCTGCGGACCAAATACAGCCGGGCCCCTGCCCTGGCGTATCACGTCAAAATGACGATCAAATTCCATTCCTAATTCAACACGTCTTTCGTGATAAATAGCTGCACGCAAGTCGGCTTGAACGGTGGTGGTAACTTTCGGCAGGATATTTGGATTTCCTTCTCTTGCTCTCGCCCTTACCATTTCTAACGATGCTAAGGCCGCTGTAGTGTTTCCCAATTCGTTATTGGCCTCTGCGTTCATTAACAACACTTCGGCATAGCGCAAAACAATTTTATCCTGCTGACAGCCCTGGTTATAGCCCGAAACATATAGTGCAAACGGCACATACGATTTCATATTGTAGTATGGGTCGGGTGCTGAAGCATCGATCATATCCCCTTCTGGTGTAGTCGTACCGGTGGTGATAACCGTTCCAATTAAACGGGGGTCACCGGGTTCAAACTCAGCAATCAAACTCGGGCTTGGGTCATTAAAACCCCAGCCGCCCGCAGGTTCGGTAACCCTCGGCATTTGAACCTGCGAATATTGCGAGTTTGATTCACTTGGTGCATTAGGTATTAAAGCGTTTTGAATTTCGAAAATCGACTCAACGTTGTTTTTGTTTTCGGTCCTGAACATCTTTTCGTAATCAGGAAACAATGAATAAATACCTAAGGCGGTAACCTCGTTAGTAAGCGTTACCACGCCCTGCCAGTCTTTCAGGTATAAGTCTACTTTTGCATTTAACGCTAAAGCAGCGCCCTTGGTAGCGTGGCCAACATCTGCTGCATCATAAGTAGCAGGCAGTACGGCGGCGGCAGCCACCAGGTCGGCTTGTATTTGGGCCCAAACCTGTGCTTTGGGCGTACGTGCCAGGTTATAGTCGGCAGCGGTTTTGGGCACATGCAAGCGAAGCGGCACGTCGCCAAAGGCACGCACCAGCCTGAAATAATCATAAGCACGAATAAATTGCGCCTCGGCTAAATATCTTGCCTTTAATGAACCATCCATAGTAATGCCGGGGACATTATCCAATATTTGGTTTGCGAAGTTGATGTTGTTATACATTCCGGTATAAAAACCTTCTAATTGTCCCTCGCCTGCGGTAACTGTAAAGTTGATGTACTCGTTCATAAAGGTTGCATCCGTTGGCACTGAGCCTTTTGTAACGTCATCCGAGCCCATGCTTTCGATAGCAATAGGGGCAAAAGCGATATCGTTCCAATTGTGCAGGTCAGCGTACATGGTAGCATTTGCAGCAGTGGCATCCGCGCTGGTCTTCCAAAATTGTGCGGCTGTTGTTGATGCAGGCGTTGTATCTAAAAAGCTCTTTTTGCATCCTTGCGAAAAGATCAGTGCAGCAATCATACTTAATCCGACTGCTTTTTGTAAATAATGTTTTTTATTTTTCATCGTATTTCGAATTAAAAAGTAACGTTAACACCAAAATTGTAAGTAGCATATAACGGATACACGTTGGCATCGATGCCCTGGTTTAACACCCCTCCGCCAATTTCAGGGCTGAAGCCTTTGTACCCGAATATATTGATAGCATTTTGGGCATTCGCAAAAACCCTTATGCTTTGTACGCCCAGGCTTTTTAATACGTTGCCCGGCAATGTGTAGCCAAGTTGCGCGTTGCGCACCCTGAAATAGGCGCCGCTTGAAACATAAAACGAATTAGGCGCTGAATCATAGGTAGAACCAAGGTTTACCGAAGGGTATGTATTGGAAGTACCCGCACCATGCCAGCGATTTTCGTAAAAATCTTGGGTAAAGTTTTCGTTTCCAAAACGATAAGCAAGATTTGCATTGTACACGCTCACGTCTGCGCGGCCTTGAAAATCTAAAGTTAAGTCGAAATTTTTAACCTTTAAATAAGTATTTACACCATAACCGTATTTAGCATTGGGGTTGCCCAAATTGACACGGTCTTTACTTGTAATCGGGCCGCCGCCGGTAAAACTCTGGTAAATGAAATCACCCGGCTGTGCCGTGCCCGCTTCTGGCGAAGCGGCAACCTGGGCGGCTGTTTGGTAAATGCCGATCACTTTATAACCAAAAAATTCGCCGATTGGCTCACCTTCTACAGTTCGGGTTGCCAGTGCACCATTGGTGATGCCGTTACCGCCGCCATAGAGTGGGTTATCTCCCGAGAGTACTTTTGTAACCACATTGTTGTTTATACCCAGGTTGGGGCTGATGGAATAAAATACATCTTTATTAATTTGTTGCCGCCAGGTTAACGAAAACTCAAATCCCCTGTTCCTGATATCGGCCTGGTTTCCTAAAATACCACCGTTCGGGCCATTTTCACCTGTCGATCCCGGTATTGGTATATTGAAGATCGCGTTTTCGGTTACCCGGTTATAATAATCTGCTTCGAAGGTAAGATGGTCGTTTATAATTGATCCCTCTATACCCAAATCAGTTGCTTCCGCTTTTTCCCAGGTAATTGTAGGGGGTACAACGGTATTTACACTTTGGCCGTTGGTAGTCACCTGGGGATTACCAAAAACAGCGGTGTACTGTGTTGGATCGTTGGTAACCGTTAATGTACTTGGATTAATGGGAACAATAGCATTGCCCACTACACCGTAGCTGGCGCGCAATTTTAAATTACTGAAAAAGTGCTGGTCTTTCATGAAATCTTCATTACTAACAACCCAGCCGGCGCCAACTGATGGGAACCAGCCGTACGAATTTGGATAAAATTCAGAGGCGCCGTCATGCCGGATAGAGGCATTTAAGAGGTAACGGTCGTTATATGAATAATTTACACGTGCAAACTGGGAAACTTCCGTTGTAACGATCGGGTTCGGAACCTGGTAAGTTATTTTCGGATCGCTGCCTGCAGGGTACGAGGTATGCAGGTTGCCGCTTTTGGTATCGGGTACGCTGTCAGCAAATGCACTGGCATAGGTAGAGGCTGAACGTTGCGCGCTATAACCCGCTAAGGCGGTTATTTTGTGTTTACCAATGGTTTTGTTATAAGTTAAGGTATTTTCCCAAATCCAGTTCCTGTTTTCGGTGTGGTCCAAACTTAATGAGGACGTGGTATTCTGCTGGCCGCCTGTTGCAAAATATATTGGTTGATAGTCCCGCACCTCCCCCTGGGCCAGGTCGCCGCCGAAACTTGTCCGGAACGTCAGTCCTTTCAGGATATCGTATTCACCATATACCGAACCTGTAAAGCGTTTGGTGGTTGAATGCTGATTAAAAAAATCAATAGTAGCTTCGGGATTATAATTAGCGCCGCCGCCAACGTTATAATCAGAAGGGTCGCCATATTTACCGTTGCTGTAAAAAACAGGAACAATTGGCGCTGCAGTAAACAATTGATGGAAGATGCTGCCATTGATATCATCAGACCCGCCGGATAAAAGGCTTGCGCTAAATCCTAACCTGAAATTCTTTACAGGTTTAAAGTCGTTGGACACGTGCACGGTATAGCGCTGATAGTTATTGGTTTTAACAATACCGTCCTGGTCGAGATATCCAAATGAATAATTGTAGTTGTATTTGTCAGTACCACCGCTTAATGACACCTGGTGATTGGTAACCAAAGCATTGCGCAAGATCTGGTCGTACCAGTTGGTCCCGGCGCCGAACGAAGCCGGATCACTGCTGAATGCAGGGGTTACACCATTCTCGGCATATAACTCGTTTATTGCGGTGGCATATTCGGTTCCGTTAGCCATTTGAACCTGGTTGGTAACCGATTGCCAGCCAACATAACCGTTATAGGTAACTACGGGCTTGCCCGATTTACCATGTTTGGTGGTGATTAATACTACACCGTTGGCTGCCCTTATCCCGTATATAGCCGTGCTGGATGCGTCTTTCAGGACGGTGAGGGTCTCAATGTCGGCATTATTTAAGAAACTGATATCGTTATACCAAACACCGTCAACAACATATAATAATTGGTTGTTGCCATAAATGGTGCCTACGCCGCGTATATTAATAGTAGGCGCCGAACCTGGCTGACCGCTATTAATAACTTCCACACCGGCCACCTGGCCCTGTAAAGCGCTTAACGCATTAGTAGATGCTTGTTTTTCGATGTCGGCGCCTTTAACTGTCGCAACGGCCCCGGTATTGTCAATTTTTCGCTGGGTGCCATAGCCAATTACAACAACCTGCTGCAACTCGCTGGCCGAAACTGCTAAAATAACATCAATATTATTTCTGCCATTAACGGCAACCTCCTGCCTGGTATAACCGATATAGGTAAATACTAATGTAGCTGTGGATGGTACGGCGAGCGAATACGCTCCGTTCACATCGGTTTGTGTACCGCTTGTTGCCCCTTTTACTGCAACACTAACGCCAATTAAGGTTTCGCCTGTTGCTGCGTCGGTAACTTTACCTTTTACGGTTATGTTTTGCGCAGACGCAGTGTTAATGTTAAATAAAAGGAAACAAAATAGTACTAACCCTGAGATCGTAAAAATTCTCTTCATAAGTGGTTAATTAAAATAAGAAAGTAAGTTTAATAAAATTGGTTTTTCGTAGTTCGAAGTTGAGGAGATAATACAGTTTTAACAAAAAATGTCCCTCTACATTATTACATCACGTAACAAACACTTTCTCAAGTTGTTTTTTATTTTTTTATAAATAATTGATTTTCAAAAAATTAATAGTGGTTAGTGTATTCGTTACATACTACATGGCCAAATGTGCGGGTACTACACGTGAAACTATGTTTGTGAGGTAATGATGTAGTGGTTTGGAGGGGTTGAGAAATTTGGCTGAGGCTGAATAATCTGTATGAGGAACTAAGAACCTGTTTAAAAATGATTTTGAATTTCACTTATCAATACGTTTTGGGCCGTAGAGACGCAATATTTTGCGTCTCGGAGACAAATGTTCAGAATATTCCCACAAGCCGTATGCTTAAAACCTTGTCTAAAGCATCTTCCTAAATTTACAAATTGGGTTCGAGACGCAAAATATTGCGTTTCTTACAGCAGTTTTGATTTTTAAACACGCTCTAAATATTCGCCAAAGCAACTATTCGTAAGATTACATTAAATTTCCCCATAACGACTTACAGGGATCAAGTTTTATTACATGCCCTTTTTTGGCAAGTTCATGGCTTTTTAATATCTTTTTAACAAAGTCGGGATTATATGGGCATTCCCGCACCTCAAATTTTATCTTAAGGGCTTTTGCAAATGCTTTTAATGCGGTCAACTGTTCTTTGCTTTCAGGGTGCATGATCACTGTTGCCATAAAACAAATTTAGTAGTTAAAAATTAAAGCTCTATTAAAAACTCTGTCAGGTTTTTATCATGCTCCAGGTTGAGCTTTTTTCGCAGGCGGTAACGCCGAATCTCCACCCCGCGGAGCGAGATATTTAAAAGCGAAGCCATTTCCTTGCTGCTCATGTTCATGCGCAGGTAGGCGCAAAGTTTCAGGTCGTTGGGTACCAGGTCGGGGTGGCCTGCTTTTAGTTTTTTGAAGAAGTTTTCGTGTGCTTCGTTAAAGCTGCGTTCAAATATGTTCCAATCGCGCTCATCGTCCATCCCTTCGTTGATCACCTTTTGAATGCGGCGCAGCTGGTCTTCGGCCAAATGCTTGCCCGAGCTATCTTTCAAATGCGCAAGCTCCTCGCTGATCTTTTGCAGCAGCTCGTTTTTATACACCAAATTCATCGCTGAATTGGCCAGCTCGCGGCTTTTACCGGCAAGATCGGCCTGGAGCTGTTCATTCTTAATCCTTACGATCTCCTGCTCATTGGCAATGCCTTCCTGTTTCAGAAATTCATGCTGTTCCTGCTGCAATTTTTCCTGTATCTCGGCCTGGTGCTTTTTCAGGTTCAGCCGATAGTAATACCTGAAGGCGTATACGGCGCCGACAAACAGCAGTAAATAAATAACCCGGGAGGCCGTTGTTGCATACCATGGAGGCAATACGGTAAAATTGAAAACCGTAACAGGCGATACATTTTCGTCATTGATCTTTGCCCGCACACTGAATTTATAGGCACCCTGGCCTAAATTGGTAAATTCCCGCTGGCTTTGGGAAGTCCAGTCGCTCCAACCCCTTGAGTAACCCTCCAGGTAATATTGGAATTTGATCTTGGCCTGCCTGTAATAGGGCAGCGAATAAGATATCCGTATGTCGTTTTGCGAATAGGGTATCCGGATATTATCGGCGTTGTCATTGTCAGTGTTCTCGCTAATTACCGAAACCTTGTCTGTAATATCCTCTAACTTTCTGATAAGCACCGGCGGCAGTTGTATTTTTTCGGGCGCCATCGTTTCATTGTCGTCCAATATCACGAAACCATCATCAATGCTTATCAGGTAGATAGAATTGTTGATCAGGTTGATATTTTCGTAATGTTGTACCATCTGCCCGTTCAAACTGCTGAAACGGTTAGAGTCTATGGTTAGTTTACCCGGCACCGACAGATCTGCAAGCGCCACACGCCCGTGGTTGATGAACCAGTATTTTTTACCGATGGCTTTGATGATCTTGTTCGACGAGGCAAACGTGCCCAGCATTTTATTGAGCTGGGTATACTTCTCAAACCGGTCGCTGATGTCGTCATAAACGCAAAAGCCTGAATCAGAAGAAAAAACAATGCGGTTGTCCAGGTTGAAAACGTTTACGTTGTAGCTACCCGGCAAACCGGAGCTTTTGTCGTAATATTTCTGGCTGACGACATGACTCAAATCATCACTGAGCGTAATTTTATAAATACCCTTATAGGCATGCCCGACCCATATCTGCCCCTTGTTGTCCTCCTCAACATACCGCGATGGTTCGCCAAAAACCTCCACTTTATGATCGAAGACCCAGTTGCCGGCGCCGTCTTTCCGGTAAAGCACGAGGCCTGTATAGGTGCCCTGGATGAGCATATTATTTTTAAACTTTTTTATCGTCCACCCGCCGTTTACGGATGATATTTTGCTGATGCTGTTACCGTTTACCTGGAAAGTTCCATCGTTATGGCCGCACAACAGGCGGCCATCAATGAGCGATAGGTCCCAAACCTGGCCTTGTGAGCCGGGTATCAGCTTAAAATCAAAGCTCTGCAGCAGCTGGTTATTGCCGCCGGGCAGCCAGTCGCTGTAAAAAAGCCCCTGGTTGGTGCCGAGGTATATTTTGTTGTTGAAAATGATACTGGAATAAACCGTTCCAAAGCGCCCGGTTTTGTCGAAGTAAAAATAGAGCGGCGAGTTTACCTCGATCCGGTCGATGCCGTTGTCCAGGCCGGCCCATAAATTTTGTTCGGGATCGGTAAACAGGCTTAGCACGGTATTATTCTGCATCCCGCTTGATTTATTGATGTGCTGCACCACCCGGCCCGTGGTATCGATGATCACTATGCCGTTCAGAATAGTGCCATATGCAAAATATTTGCCCGGAATTACAGCGCCGTTATTCAGCTGGTAGGTTTTCAGGAAGTCATTCGCCTGGTTATTCCAGGAGCTTATGGTTTTGCCATCATAAACAAAGAGGCCGTTACTGCCCGTGCCGATGAGATATTTATTTCGCTGAAACGGAAGTACTGACAAAACCCCGGAACTACCAAGTATAGCGCTGCCGGCAACATACTCCAAATGATAGTTCTTTAATTCAAACAGCCCCGCACCCACCTGCTCCACAAAAAAACGGCTGCCTACTTTGAATAGAAAAAGATAAGGCTTCGGCGCCCTGATCACGCTGACCTTCCCACCAGAGTATATAAATATCGCCCCGAAGGATTGGAAAATAACCCGGTCGCCGTCCACATAAATTTTCCATATCTCCTCGTTGGGCAAATAGGTTTTCCGCACCAGTGGGATGAGTGAATTATATTTCAGGAACCCTTGCTTATCCTTTTGCCAGTAGCCGAATTCGCCAAAACCGCCGGCGTATATCTTGCCTTTACCATCAGCCGCTACCGAGCGTACGATCAACCCGTTGGGCATCCGGTACAACTGCCAGTATTTGCCGTCGAAGGCCAGCAATCCCTCGGCATTACCAAAATACATAATGCCATGCTCATCCCGCGTAACGCTCCAATTCTGGTTGCCCGACTGGTATTGCGCTTTGGTATAATTCTGCACATAGGGTACGCCAATGCTTTTAATATCGGCGCCCTTTACACGTAAAAGGCAGCACAATAATGAAATTAAAAACCACGGGCGTTTACACATTGGCTGAAAAACAAAAAGAGATGCAAATTATTGCATCTCCGCGAAAATAAGGTATCCAAACGAGATTTTGTAGCGATGCGAAACATCGCGTCTAAACGGCGGGTTATTCAGCCAATATTTTTGCCCGTTTGGCCGTATTCACCGGCTGCGGCACCTTAACATAATACCCAGTGCCATCATACACGCGTTTACGCGGATGTGCCTGACAAGCCGTGCTGCAGCAGCCTTCCATTTTCTCGCCACACTCGTCGCACTGGGTAAAGTGCTCATTGCATTCGGGGTTTGCGCAATTGATCATCTTGGCTGTAGTTTTACCGCAGTTAAAACAGGTAGAAACCACCACCGGGTTAACGCTGTTCACGTCAACCGAAAGGCGGTTATCAAAAACATAACATTTGCCTTCAAAATCTTGTCCACCAGCTTCCTTGCCGTATTTTATAATACCGCCATGCAGCTGGTAAACATCCTTAAAGCCTTCATGCAGCAATAGTGCGGAAGCCTTTTCACATTTGATGCCGCCGGTGCAATAGGTCAGTATCTTTTTATCCTTGTATTGGGCCAGCTCATTGATCTTATTCGGAAAATCCCGGAAATTTTCAATATCCAGCGTTACTGCATTTTTAAATTTGCCCAGGTTATGCTCATAGTTTGAACGAACATCCAGGATCACCACATCTTCATCATCCTTCATCGCCAAAAAGTCTTTTGGGCCCAAATGTTTACCGGTTTGTTTTTGCGGGTCGATGATATGCGGATCGCGCAGGCCCGAATGCACAACTTCGGATTTATACCTGACGTGCATTTTGATAAAGGATGGTTCATTCACCTCGTCAACCTTAAAATCGATCGAAGCAAACCGGGGATCGGCATGCAGCGTGTCCATATAGGTCTTACAATCTTCGGCTGCGCCTGAAACAGTGCCGTTCAAGCCCTCTTCAGCCACTATAATGCGGCCGGTTAAACCTAAACTTTTACAGAATTTTAAATGATCGGACGCAAATTGCTCCGCATCTGCTATTGTTGAATAACAATAGTACAGTAGTGTATTATACTTTGCCATAAATCATCGATACCGCTGCAAACGGTGTTAAATGAGCTGCAAAGATAGTTATTTGAGGTGAAAGCTGAAAGGTTAAAGGCGAAAGGTTGACGCAGTATTCGTTCTCCGTTTTCCAGCTTTTATTTTCCTTAGTTTACCTCCGCGTCAGCGTTAATCGGATTTACAAATCCTTGCCTTTTGCCGTTCGCCTTTATTATTTGCAAGATCAGGCTGGTACCGGTAAGGCTGTCGCCTGCATGCTTTGATCCTTTAAAAAGTAATGCTTCATGATTGGCCCGGAGATCACCATGGTTACCACGGTCATCACTACCAGCCCTTCAAAAACCGGCTCGGTAATAATTTTGGCCTGCAGGGCAATTAAACCTAAAACGATCTCCTGCGAACCGCGGGCGTTCATCCCAAATGCTACAGCGATAGACTCGTTTTTGGTCATCCCGCTCATCCAGCTGCCTATACGTGCACCGATAAGTTTAGCAAAACATGCGATGAATAAGATGATCGCAACGATCTCGATATTGAAGTTCGAAATGAAATTAAGCCGCAAGCCAACGGAGGCAAAAAAAAGCGGCGCCAGTACATTGAGTGTGAATTGGTGCAGTACATTTTTGTGCATTTCGGTAAAGTAGGCCGAATCGCCAACTGCGACGCCTGCCAGGAAAGCACCGAAAACAGCCCTTACACCAAGCGATTCGGTAACCGCTGCGCCTATTATACATATACAAATCGCAACCGTAAATACCCGGCCTATGTTACCGGTGTTGCCGGCCCACGCCAAAAGCTTGTTTACAATCCAGCGCCCGATTGTAAGCATAAAAACGGCAAAAAGTATCACGATCAGCACCGACCAAAACGAAGCATCGCCCTTGCCGGCATTCATGAGTTTAATAATGATTGAAAACAATATCCAGCCCAAAAAATCGTCGACCATTGCGGCGGTCAATACGATGTTCCCAATCTTGGTTTTTAAAATATCCAAATCGAGCAGGATTTTGGTAATTACTGAAAGCGCCGTGATGGAAAGGGCGGTGCCAAAAAACAGGGAGGTAACCAGTTGGCTGCTGGCGGCATTTGCAAAAAGATTTTTGTAAAGGAACCACACCGAGATAAAGCCGATAGCAAAGGGAAAAATGATACCGGTTAAACTGATCGACACCGCTTGTTTGCCATTTTTTCGTATTTGCTTTAGGTCAACTTCAAAGCCGGCGATAAACATAAGCAGGATGATGCCAATATTCGATATCCCGTCGAATGCCCGGTATGCATGCGGGGTTGCCAGGAAAATACTTTTGAACAAGCCCGGAAAAAACGTGCCCAACAGCGTAGGCCCGACGATGATGCCGGCAAAAATTTCACCGATAATGGCGGGCAGTTTATAACGGCGGCAAATTTCGCCCAAAAACCTTGCCGGTACTAAAATAATCAGCAAAATCAGTAAAAAATGAATTATTTCGGGAGAGCTAAGTTTAGAGACCATGTACTTTTTGAATCAAATAATGGCAAACATAATATTAATTCTATAATTTCTATAGATTTAATTTTATTTTGAAGAATGAAAGGCGAATCTGCCATCGCTGACGCTCGGGCGGATTAAGAACACGAAAATCTTTAATGTGAAAAAAAGTACCGTATCAACCTTTCGCCTTTTACCTTTATCCTTTCACCTTCTTCCGCCTTTCACCTCAAATAAGTAATTTTGACCTTTCAAAATCCGAATTATGTACAATACACTAAAGCCTGTTTTAGAGCAGGAGCTCGCCGAAATTGAAAAAGCCGGCCTGTATAAAAGAGAAAGGATCATCACCTCGCCGCAAGGGGCTGATATTACCGTGCAGGGGGATAAACATGTTATCAATTTCTGCGCTAATAATTACCTCGGGCTATCAAACAATCCTACCGTGATCGCCGCTGCGAAGGAAGCGCTGGATACCCATGGATATGGTTTATCCTCAGTGCGTTTTATTTGCGGAACGCAGGATATACACAAACAGCTGGAGGCAAAGATCGCAGCGTTTTTAGGGACGGAAGACACTATCCTTTATGCTGCCGCCTTCGACGCGAACGGGGGTGTTTTTGAACCTTTGTTTAACGAGCAGGATGCCGTTATTTCGGATGAATTGAACCATGCCTCCATCATCGACGGCGTGCGCCTGTGTAAAGCCCAGCGCCAGCGCTACAAGCATGATGACATGACCGATCTGGAAGAAAAACTAAAAGCTACCGAAAGCTGCCGTCACCGCATAATCGTTACAGATGGCGCTTTTAGCATGGACGGTACCATCGCGCAACTGGACAAAATATGTGCTTTAGCAGAAAAATATAATGCATTGGTGATGATCGACGAAAGCCATTGCTCGGGCTTTATGGGCAAAACCGGCCGCGGAACCCACGAGCACCATAACGTAATGGGCAAGATTGATATCATTACCGGCACGCTTGGTAAAGCACTGGGCGGCGCTTCGGGAGGTTTTACTTCGGGGCGAAAGGAGATCATAGATATGCTGCGACAGAGATCAAGGCCATACTTATTTTCAAACACCTTAGCACCTTCAATAACGGGCGCGTCCATCGCCGTATTGAACATGCTGAGCGAAACCACCGACCTGCGCGACAAACTGGAAAAAAACACCCAATACTTCCGCCAAAAAATGACCGAAGCTGGTTTTGACATTAAGCCAGGCGTACACCCCATAGTGCCGGTAATGTTGTATGATGCCAAACTCGCCCAGGAATTTGCGGCCAAAATGCTGGAAGAGGGTATTTATGTCATCGGGTTTTACTACCCGGTGGTACCGCAGGGCAAGGCGCGCATCAGGGTGCAGCTATCTGCTGCACACGCGCAGGAGCATTTAGATAAGGCAATTGCGGCGTTCACTAAGGTGGGGAAAGAACTGGGGGTACTGAAATAAAAGACTCATCTGATACTATTAATGCTCACAAGCAAATGGAACAAAAAAAGGTAGCCCAGTCTAAATCGAAAGCGGTTTCTAAAAATGAAACCTTCGACGATTTTGTGTTGGAAAAATTTAAGAATATTGAAATTCACGATGACATATAGTCTCTCACGGGCATTTTGGCTGGTAAATACCCGCCCGGCGCCAGTTATGACGAGATGAGATATGAATATTTCAAGGATCGATATCGCCTATAAGCATCTTGTTTTTGATGCGAACGCATTCATGTAAAGCATGAAATTTAGCTTGTAAAAGAGTTAGATGCGTTCAAATAACAAGCCCCGAATTTTTGTTAAATTTGTACCGTTAGATTTTACAACTTTTGAAAGTTGTAAAATTTGATTACAAAGACTATAAAATTTCTACCATCCCGGTTTTAATGGCCGAAGAATTTTTAAAAACATTATAAATGCAATCCCAAATAGATCAATATACCGCCGAAATAAACGCTTTTTCACCTGTGAATGCTGATGAACTGGAAACCTTCCGCATAAAATTTTTGGGGACAAAAGGGATTATCAGAGACCTGTTTGAGCAATTTAAAACCGTTGGCCCGGAAGAGAAACGCACTTTCGGCAAGGTGCTAAACCAGTTTAAACAACTGGCGGAAACGAAATACAACGAGCTAAAAGAACATCTTAATTCCGATCCCGATAACTATCGGGACGAAAATCCGAATTCCGAAATTGACCTCACTTTACCCGGCGACGGCTTTAATATCGGCTCGCGTCATCCTTTATCGCTTGTCCGGCTGGAGATCATCGATATTTTTAAGCGCTTAGGTTTCGTTGTAGCCGAAGGCCCTGAGATTGAAGACGACTGGCACAATTTCTCGGCACTCAACTTTCCTGATGAGCACCCTGCAAGGGATATGCAGGATACTTTCTTTATCAAAAAGAATAGCGGTAAAGATGACATTGCCCTTCGTACGCACACCTCATCGGTACAGGTGCGCATGATGGAGAATGGTAAACCGCCGTTTCGCGCCATTATGCCGGGCCGGGTTTACCGCAACGAGGCCATATCGGCGCGGGCGCACTGCTTTTTTCACCAGGTGGAGGGTTTGTATATCGACGAGAATGTATCTTTCGCCGATTTGAAACAAACGCTTTACCACTTTGTGCAAGAGCTTTATGGCGCCGATTTCCAGGTACGTTTTCGTCCCTCCTATTTCCCGTTTACCGAGCCATCCGCCGAAATGGACATCTCCTGCACCATCTGTAAAGGCGCTGGCTGTACCATGTGCAAGTACACCGGCTGGGTGGAAATTTTGGGCTGCGGAATGGTCGATCCCAATGTTTTGGAGAACTGCGGTATCGACAGTAAAAAATACACCGGCTTTGCCTTTGGCATGGGTATAGAAAGAATTGCTAATTTAAAATTTGTTATACGCGATTTGCGTTTATTCTCAGAGAACGATGTGCGCTTTTTGAAACAGTTTAAAACTGAGATCGTATGAAAAAATTAATACCCCTGGCGCTGCTCGCGCTTTTATTCAGTTCATGCGTTAAAACCGGGGCCGATATCCCCAACGTGCCGGTAGCTTTTGCCGACGCGACAACAGATCCACGCCTGAGCGCGCTCAACGTGCCCGGCGGCGCGGTGCTGATAAATGGTTACGGGGTTGCTGGCTTAATTTTGTACCGCGAAGCGGATGGCACCTATGCCTGTTACGACCGTTGCAGTACGGTTAACCCGCAAAAACTGTGCGCAGTAAACCTTAACCCGGGAGATTTTACAGTGACTGATCCCTGCAGCGGCGGCGAATGGGACCTGATAGACGGCGGCCCTATAAAGGCGCCTGCAACTATTTCGCTGAAACAATATAGTATTACGGTAAGTAATTTCGAAATTTACGTTTCGAACTGATACATGGAAGCTGAAAAAATTAAAGAAAGCATCAAGCGCGCCGCGCAGGACCTGTTTCGCAAATTCGGCTACCACAAAACCAGCGTAAACGAGATCGCCAAAAGGGCAAAGATCGCCAAGGCCACTATCTATAAATATTTTGAAAGCAAGGAGGACGTGCTGCACGCCCTGTTGATGGAATACATCAAAACCAGTGTGGACGAATTGATCCATACCAACACCGACGAGGACGAGGAAGCCCACCTGAACAGCCTCATCATGAAAACTTGCCGCTTAAGTTACACCGTTTGCAACGAGTTTATCGGCTGGGATTTTATAAGGGAATCAGCCAACTCACAGGAGTTCTTAAAAAATCTTTCCAATGAGCTGGAAGAATTGCTGGTCAGCGCCTTTTCGCAACTCAGCGGCATCCGTAAAACCGAAAATTTTCAACAGCGTATCCGCTTCCTTATCAAATGCAGCAAAAGCATTGTGTTCAGTTTCGCCTTTACATCGGTGAGTGACTCGGACGTACGCAAAAATTTTGTTTCTTTCCAGAAAGAAATATTACCCTACCTCGTTAAAGCAGCGATAACCATCTAAAATTTTGATTTCGGATTTCGGAATTTCGATTTCGGAATTTCGATTTCGGAATTTCGATTTCGGAATTTCGATTTCGGATTTAACATTTCCTGCCATTTTCTAAAATTTTTATCTTTAAAAAAAAATCCTTCCCCCACAATTATTAAACACATGGAAAATGAGTTTGACGAGGTGATGCGCAAGCGCACAGACGCCGACCTGATCAAAATTGTAAACGGCCCGCTTGACGATTACCAGCCGGGAGCGCTTGAAGCGGCAAAAAGAGAGTTTGAAAAACGCAATTTGTCCGAAGCAGAGATCATTTCGGTTAAGCAGGAAATATTGCAGCAAAAGGAAATTGATGAAACCAAAGCCAATACGCCGCTTGGCGCCGGCTTGAAAATAATTGCATTTATATTTCCCGGCATTCCACTCCTCCTGATGTCAGGCCTCTTTAAGGCAGATGGTTATGACCGAAAAGCCAGAGAAATGGTTAGATGGACGCTTTATGGAGTGGCTGGTTATGCAGGCTTAATCATTCTGATAATGGTTCTTAGCGCGGTACTTTAAAATCGAAAGCATCTTCCCGTAACTGACAACATGGGTCTGCGCTCATGAAATCATTGTTTAGGCTTATCACATCACGATTTTCGTCCTCATTACTCTAATTCTTTATCAATTTCCTTAATTATCGTATTGCATGTTGTAATCGCATTATTGTGCGCAGCGATCAGGTTGCCGGTAATATAACCTTGCATAGTCATCAACAGTATACGCATTTGCGGGTTTTTTGCTAATTCCTGCGTGTTGGATATAGATCCATTGGGGGCCACTTGCACATGGCTGCTTATAAAAGGCACCATTTTGGTGCTGATATCGTCATGATAATAATGATCAAGCGTAATGACCCTTGTAAACGATGATTCATGCAGGCTGATGATGTCGTTTAGCAAATCAGGGTTCTCAATAATCGTGAACTTATTGCTGCCCTTTAACGCCTCATACCGGCTGGAGTGGGGCTCCAGGTCGGTACTGCTAAAAAAAATATTTGCGTATTGATTTACGCTATCCTTGTTAACGGGCTGCCCGCTTCCGACTTTCAAAAAGTAGGCGGTGCCGCCCAGCACAAATTTGTAAAACTGCAAAGAAGTATGCAGGTTCACCAGGTCACCGTTCAAGTCTTTTTTCAACCCGATTAAAAAAGCTTTTTCATCTTTCTTTTCATGCAGGGAATCGCTCCAGTTATGGAACCAAATGGAGATGCTCACCGCAAACACGATGATCAGCACCTCAATAGCTATCTCTTTTAACCGGTGCGCCCAGGTTTCTTCTTTGTTTTTCAACGATTTATAAATAGCCTTGGTATGTTTGGCAATTTCTTCTTCAGCCATATTAATTTAAGTTACGACTAAAATACGATTTTAAGGGGTAACAGAGGTATTCAATTTAACAGTATTTGACGAAACTTTAGCGTTATAACTTACCTCCGTTCCATGCAACCTACTATTCGCCCGGCATTATCGCTTTCCAACTTTCCCCTTTAACCAAAGCCCTGCAACAGCGCCAACAATACCGGCTGCTCCGCCTGCTAAACTAAATGTAACGTCAAAAACGCCAAACTTTACTATGCTGCCCGCATCCGCTTTGCCGCCATACCCCAGCCAGATATACACCAGGAACAGCGCATATCCGAATATCGCCCCGTAAAGGATGCTTTTGCGCCGGTCATCGCTTAGCCATCCAATTACAAGCGCGGCAATACTCCAGGGTATAATATTATACCAACCCGTAATAAAATAATTTGATAAGACGGCCAGCAATGCAGAGGCCGTAACGATTCCTGAAATTTTCAACCCGTTTTTCATAACCTTAAAGCTAATAATCCATTAAATCTTATTAATCCTTTAAATCGTGTTCAGACAATAAAAATTTATTTGCAGATCAAATATAAATTAATTTACTTTGTAAAACAAAGTACTTTAAAATGGAAGAAAATAAGATCCATGATGACCTGGCCGCCATCCGCAGTGTGATGGAACGGTCTTCGAAGTTTATATCGCTAAGCGGATTATCGGGGGTATTGGCGGGCATTTATGCATTGATTGGCGCTGCAGTTGCATACATTGTTGTATACAATAATGCGCCCCCCTACTTGGACAACGAGTTTTTAGGAAGCGGCGCTGTCCATGCACGTGATTACTCTTTCATCACCTTTGAATTGTTCATTGTGGCACTCGTGGTACTTGTTGCATCCATAGTCACGGGATTTATTTTGACGAAAAATAAAGCAAAGCGGAAAGGTCAAGCGATCTGGGGTAAGGTAAGCCAGTCTCTTCTGTTTTACATGACCGTTCCGCTGGTAAGCGGAGGGGTGCTTATATTTATTTTTCTTTTGCGTGGGTATTACGGCATTGTCGCGCCAGCATCGCTTATATTTTATGGTCTCTCACTGGTCAGTGCCAGCAATTTTACCTTCACGCTGGTAAAATACCTGGGCCTGTGCGAAATTGCACTGGGGCTGGTAGCCGCTTGTTTACCCGGCTACGGATTGTTATTTTGGGCGATTGGATTTGGCTTGCTGCATATTATTTATGGCAGCATGATGTACTTAAGATACGACAGGTGAAAGTTCCGTTTGAGAAATTAGATAAAGCGTTTGAGAACCGCCTGCGGTTGCAGATCATGAGCGTGCTGATGGTGAACGACCGTTATGATTTTAATTCGCTTAAAGAGCTGCTGGAAACCACCGACGGTAACCTGGCATCGCACCTGAAGGGACTCGAAAAAGAGGACTACATCGTGGTGCATAAAGCCTTCCTGGGCCGGAAGCCAAATACTACCTACGAGGCGACAGAAAAAGGAAAGGAAGCTTTCCGCCAGCACCTGGATGCATTGGAGAAATTGATTAAGCAACAAAAGATAAATTGAAAACATTACCCAAAAGCGGCGGCCACGTGCGATTCCCCTCTTAAGAGTAATAGCCTATCATTGGACAGGTATATTTATTGGTATCAAGCATCTGTTAATTAATAAGTCGAAATTAGATCGATTCGCCCGGTGATTGTATTT
>Ga0302140_10002972_pt1 | contig 21877 bp, 9 predicted proteins | sample I_Bog_E1_1_FD_202095 | JGI IMG/M metagenome (GOLD analysis project Ga0302140, IMG submission 202095) | Peat permafrost microbial communities from Stordalen Mire near Abisko, Sweden - I_Bog_E1_1 | ecosystem: Environmental > Terrestrial > Soil > Wetlands > Peat | place: Sweden: Abisko, Stordalen... | reverse complement strand
TATCTTTCCCATGGTTATATTTTATTGATCTTTGCGTTATAAATGCACTGTTCTAATTTGTCAATATTACTTTTAGTGCATTCTCTTTTGCCGCATTGCCAAAAGTTTCGTACGCCTCAATAATTTGGTCTAATTTAAAATGATGTGTAATCAATTTTTTAGGTTCAATTTTTTTTGATTGAACCGTTTTAAAGAGCATAGGTGTTGTAATAGTATCAACAAGCCTGGTAGTAATGGTTATATTTTTCGACCATAAGGTTTCCAGATGAAGAGTAACACTTTTCCCATGAACCCCTATATTAGCTATATGGCCACCTGGGGTAACAATCTCTGAACATATTTCAAATGTTGCTTCCAAACCAACAGCTTCAATGGCCACATCAACACCTTTTTTATTCGTTAATTTCATAATCTTTTCCACTGCCTTACCGTCGGTACTATTAATTAGTTGAGTAGCTCCAAATGTTTTTGCCACATTCAAGCGGTTATCATCCATATCTATCATAATAATCTCCGAAGGAGTATAAAATTGTGATGTTAATAACGCAGCTAACCCCACAGGACCTGCGCCTACAATAGCTATAGTATCACCCGGTTTTACCTGTCCGTTTAATACACCGCATTCAAAACCGGTAGGTAGAATATCACTCAACATAACCAAAGCTTCTTCGTCGGAACCTGCCGGAATTGGGTAAAGGCTGTTATCGGCATGAGGTATTTTTACATACTCCGCTTGTGTTCCGTCAATCATATATCCCAGTATCCAACCTCCGTCTTCACAATGTGAATACATCCCCTTTTTGCAATATCCGCATTTGCCGCAGGATGTAACACATGATATTATGACGTGGTCGCCTTTTTTGAAATTACTTACAGAACTTCCAACTTCTTCTACAATACCAACTCCTTCATGACCTAAAATCCTGCCGTCAATAACAGCGGGCATGTCGCCTTTCATAATATGAAGATCTGTTCCGCATATAGTTGTTTTTAAAATTTTCACAACAGCATCTGTTGTTTTATTTATGATTGGTTTGGGTTTTTCTTCCCATGCCTTTTTCCCTGTACCGTGATACACTAATGCTTTCATATCTTTTTATTTTTAGACTGATTTATAAATTTGATGCAAAACTGCAGCTATTCAATACCTATAGCGTTACACAAATGCAGATAAATGTTATACATTTCACATATTTCAGAATTATGTGAACCCTTATAAAATTAAATACCGCAGCGTTCCAAACTTTTTTGTGGATTAGAAATAAAAAGATAAAATCAAGTTAGCTTTTTGACAAACCGGTCTCAAGAATCTTCTTCTTCTTGTGAAATTCTTCTTTAGTAATATCTCCTGAAGTAAGCTTTTTTTAAAATATCAAGTAGAGTATCTCTCAGTTACCTTTGACAGGGAACATTATAGGGTATTGCAAAAATCCATACAAGAAGCATTATCCAAACAAACCACCATACCCAGTGCATTCTATAGAAATAACTAGTGTAAACCATAATTTCATATTTTAACAGTGAAATAATTTCCACTAAGCAAAAGTCTGGTTGTTGAAGCTGTTAAATAGTATATATTATTGGTAATATCTTACAGATATTACATATTTTCCAAATTAGCTTGTCGTTTCCGCTTAAGTTGTTTATAAAAGGAAGGAGAGACGCCTGTAATCTTCTTAAATTGGTTGGATAAGTGAGCAACGCTGCTATAATGGAGCTTGTAGGATATCTCTGTAAGATTTAGCTCGTCATATAGCAGCAACTCTTTTACCTTTTCAATTTTATTAATAATAATATATTGCTGTAGGGTAATACCTTTTACTTCTGAAAATAAATTAGATAGGTATGTATAATCAAGATTTAGCTTTTCGCTTATATATTCAGAATAATTCACATTGGGCAATTCATCGGAATAATGAATCATTTCAGTAATCACGTTTTTAATTTTTTCTATCAGTATGGATTTTTTATCGTCCAGCAACTCCAACCCTGACTTAAGTAAGTTTGCCTTAAGCAGTGTACGCTGTTCCTGAGTAATATCTTCCAAAATTTCAATTGTCCCAAGATCGACAAATACATAACGGAGTCCCAGCTTTTTCAATTCTTCTTTTACCATCATCTTGCAACGCAGGCTGACCATGTATTTAATGTATAATTTCAAGGCAGCTTATTTTAGGCATGGATAGGAAGATACATTATGTGAAGTTACACAAAATTGTGCAAACGGGAACCAACGTGCAAAACCAAAGCGTACGCTTTATCTTTAATTGAATTACTAAAATGTGTGAATTATGCAACTTTTCACCAGATTTATGTAATACCCGCCTATATGGGAATATAGTACTTTATAAAACCAAGAAAAAGCACTTTATGAAGTCTATGACTAAAACGACAATCACTCCTGCAATATTGGATGAGCTTTGCATTAATACTATCCGCTTCCTATCTGTTGATGCTGTACAAAAAGCAAATAGCGGACATCCGGGCTTGCCCTTAGGTGCAGCCTCTATGGCTTATGTTTTATGGACTAAATTTCTTAAACATAATCCCGTAAGTCCCAAGTGGTTCAATCGCGACCGTTTTATTTTATCTGCCGGACATGGGTCCATGTTACTGTATAGTTTGCTGCATCTTACAGGATATGATTTGTCCCTGGAAGAAATTAAGCAATTTCGCCAGTGGGGAAGTAAAACTCCCGGCCATCCCGAGCGGGGAATTACACCCGGAGTTGAAACTACCACCGGACCACTGGGGCAAGGATTTGCCAATGGTGTTGGCATGGCAATAGCTGAAGCTTATCTGGCTGAACGTTATAACAAACCCGGATTCGAAATTATTAACCATCATACATATGCACTTGTAAGCGACGGGGACCTTATGGAAGGCGTATCCGCCGAAGCCGCTCCACTTGCAGGGCATTTAAAACTGGGTAAATTAATTTATCTATACGATAACAACCATATTACACTTGCATCAGCGACCCCTGTAACATTCACCGAAGACCACGCCAAACGATTTGAAGCATATGGCTGGCATACGCAATCTGTGGAGGATGGAAATAATATAGAAGCAATTAACAATGCCATTCTTGCAGCTAAACTCGAAACGGAGCGGCCGTCTATTATTTTGGTTCGGACTCATATCGGATATGGTTCACCCCATAAACAAGATACATGTTCGGCGCATGGTTCTCCTTTGGGCGTGCAGGAAGTAAAGCTTACAAAAGAAAATTTGGGTTGGCCTGTTAAACCTGATTTTTTAGTTCCTGAACAAGCTCAATCACATTTTGCTAAAGCAATTCAAAAAGGAAAAGAATTGGAAAAGGAATGGGAGGATAAGTTCACATTATATGAAAAAAAATATCCTGAACTTGCCGTAGAATTGATAGGTCTTATAAACGAAACTTTACCGGTAAGTTGGGATGCAAATATACCGGAATTTCCTGCTGATACAAAAGGAATGTCTACACGTGTGGCAGGCGGAAAAATTATGCAGGCATTTTATCCTTTATTGTCCGGGTTTATTGGTGGCTCTGCCGATTTAAATACATCAACTTTTACCGAACTTAAAGGTGCCGGAAATTTTGAAAATCCCGCAATGGCTGTAGGTGATTTACAAGGTTCTGCGGAAGGCGGGTGGAGTTATGCCGGGCGCAATTTGCAGTTCGGTGTTCGGGAACATGGCATGGCCTCTATATCAAATGGCATGGCTGCACATGGCGGAATTCTTCCATTTTGTGCTACATTCTTAACCTTTTCAGATTATATGCGCCCTGCAATCCGTCTGGCAGCTTTAATGGAATTAAACACCGTATTTGTTTTCACGCACGACAGTATTGCCATGGGAGAGGATGGGCCTACACATCAACCCATAGAACAGCTTGCAAGCTTGAGGGCAATTCCCCGTCTTATTGTAATCCGTCCAGGTGATGCCAATGAAACAGCCATGGCATGGCGTATGGCAATTGAATCACGTAAAGCCCCGGTGGCATTAATATTGTCGCGTCAGGATTTACCAACTTTTGACCGCAAAAAATATGCTGCAGCTGATGGTCTGCTTTCAGGTGCATATATCTTACTGGATGCACCGAATGCTAAACCGGAATTAATACTGATGGCAACCGGCTCAGAGCTTAGTTTGATAGTAGAAGCCCAGAAGAAATTAGCCGAAATGAATATTTCAGTAAGACTTGTTTCTATGCCTAGTTGGAAACTGTTTGAAGAGCAAACCCAGGAATATCGCAATACTGTTTTACCACCATCTGTTCATACAAGAATATCGGTAGAAGCTGGTGTAACACAAGGCTGGCATCGATATGTAGGGGATCGGGGAGAGGTAATAGGAATAGATGATTTCGGTGCTTCTGCTCCGGGAGAAGTTATGTTGCGTGAATATGGGTTCACTGTTGAAAATATTTGTAAATGTGCAATTGCATTATTAAAAAAGAACAAGCATGATTAAATTCCCAAAAAAAGTAGGTGTCGCTGCTGACCATGCAGGATTTGAGTTGAAAGAATATTTAAAGAAAATGCTTCTTGAGGCGAAATATGAAATAATTGATTTTGGAGATAATGAATTGAACTCGACGGATGATTATCCGGATTATATTATTCCACTCGCGCATGCAATAGCAAATGGAAGTATTGCGCGGGGTATTGCTATTTGCGGCAGTGGGGTGGGGGCTTGCATTACAGCAAATAAAGTGGCTGGTGTAAGAGCGTGCCTCATTCACGAAAAATTTTCAGCGAAGCAAGGAGTTGAAGACGATGATATGAATATGATTTGCCTGGGCGGCAATTTGATTGATCGTTCATTTGCCTGGGAATTAACATCCATTTTTCTTACTGCAAAATTTATACCGGCAGAAAGGCATGTTCGTCGCCTTGCAAAAGTAGCGGAGCTTGAAAATACTAAAAACCTAAAACATTAATGAAAATAAGTCCTTATGCCGGGAAACCGGCAGAACAAAAAATGCTGGTTAATGTGCCAAGACTTGTTATGAACTACTATACAGGGATACCGGACCTCACAATACCTGCACAACGGGTTTCCTTCGGAACTTCCGGCCACCGGGGTTCTTCATTCAAAAACTCATTTAACGAACGGCATATCCTTGCCATCACTCAAGCTATTTGCTTTTATCGCAAAGCGCAAAAATTCGATGGTCCATTATATCTGGGCTTTGATACGCATGCGCTTTCAGCACCCGCTTTTGCCTCCACTATGGAAGTGCTTGCGGCCAATGGAGTAGATGTGATGATTGCAGAGGGAGATGAATACACACCAACTCCGGTTATTTCTCATGCTATTCTGCAATATAATTATGGACGTAGAACCGGTTTGGCGGATGGCATTGTAATTACACCTTCCCATAATCCGCCGGACGACGGAGGATTTAAATACAACCCTCCCAATGGAGGACCCGCCGGAACTATCGTTACCAATTGGATTGAAGCTAAAGCAAACGAATTATTGGAGAATAATCTTCAACAGGTTAAAAGGATTTCTTTTGACAAAGCGCTTCATGTTTCTACTACATATAGGCATGATTACATACATACGTATATAAATGACCTTGTGAATGTAATTGACATGGACGCAATCCGAAAGTCAAAAATGAAAATAGGTGTTGACCCGCTTGGTGGGGCGGGAGTTCATTATTGGGAGCCAATTGCAGAACGTTATCATTTAGATTTAACAGTAGTAAATAAAATAGTTGACCCTACGTTCAGTTTTATGACCGTAGATTGGGATGGGCAGATCCGCATGGACCCGTCTTCCCCTTATGCCATGCAACGATTGATTGAGATGAAAAATAAATTTGATATTTCTTTTGCTTGCGATACCGACCATGACAGGCATGGAATTGTAACTAAGAGCCAAGGTTTATTAAATCCCAATCATTATTTATCGGTTGCCATTTCCTACCTCCTACAGTATCGTACAGGTTGGTCTAAAACAGCAGCAGTTGGCAAGACAATTGTAAGCACACAGCTAATCGACCGCATTACTGCAAAGCTGGGCAGAAAACTTTATGAAGTGCCTGTCGGCTTTAAATGGTTCGTTGAAGGCCTGCTTGACTCGTCCCTTTGCTTTGGAGGGGAAGAAAGCGCAGGTGCATCATTTTCAAGATTAGATGGGAGTGTATGGACAACCGACAAAGATGGATTTATCCCGGCCTTGCTATCCGCAGAAATAACCGCCAAAACAGGAAAGGATCCGGGTATACTTTATCAGGAACTTACCCGGGAACTTGGTGAACCAGTTTACGACCGCATTGAAGCAAAAGCAACGCCTGAACAAAAAGAGAAATTCAAAAAACTTAATGCTGCCCAAATAAAAACCAAATATATGGCAGGAGAGAAAATTGAAAACATACTTATCAATGCACCTGGAAACAATGAACCTATAGGCGGTTTAAAGGTGGTTGCCAAAAACGGCTGGTTTGCGGCACGCCCTTCAGGAACGGAAGATATTTATAAAATATACGGCGAAAGCTTTTCAGGTAAAGAACATTTAAATCAAATTATAGATGAAGCGCAACAGATGGTTAATGCCGCTTTAGGAATAAATAAAGTATAGTATGGAATTGATACCTGCAGCACATAAGCTCATACATAATTTAAAAGCCTTTTTTCAAACAGATAACTCTAAACAGGTGCATCTGGATGAGGAGCCTTTGCGAGCGGAGTTGTTTAGTTCTGAACAGATGGAGCGTTTTGGCAAGGTGCTTGCTGGAACCCATAAGCTGAGTACGAAACCCGGAAAAGACCATTTGCTAAAAAGGCTTACAGATAATGAAACGACTTTGTACGAAGCTCGGAAACTTCTCACTGATTCAATAAAAAAGAAATACGAGATTACACCTGCAGGGGAATGGTTAATTGATAACTTCTACCTGATAGAAGAGCATATTCGAAATGCAAAAATTCATTTTCCTAAAGATTATAGCGAAGGTCTTCCTCAATTATCAGACGGTTCCTCTGCCGGATTAACACGCGTATATGATATTGCATTGAGAATAATATCTCATAGTGACGGAAGAATAGATATAGAGAGCCTGAGCAGTTTTATAAAAGCCTACCAAACAGTTAGCAATTTACAATTGGGTGAATTATGGGCTATTCCTATTATGCTTCAACTAGCGCTTATTGAAAATCTCAGACGGGTTTCATCCCGGATTGCTGTTGATAGAGTAGATGGAAACCTTGCGGATTATTGGGCCAAAAGAATGATTGAAACTTCGGAGAAAGATCCTAAAAATTTGATATTGGTAATTGCAGACATGGCTCGTTCGAATCCTCCCATGGTGAGCGCCTTCGTATCAGAATTGAAGCGTCAGTTGCGTGGAAAAGGCCCTGACCTGGCATTATCGCTTAACTGGATAGAGCAGCAATTATCTGAAAGCGGATTGACAAGTATTGAATTGGTAAATGCGGAAATTCAAAAACAAGCCGCCGATCAGGTTTCCATGAGTAACAGTATTGGCAGTCTTCGTTTGCTTGATGCGAATAATTGGCGCGATTTTGTTGAAGAGCATAGCATAGTGGAGCGGACACTTCGGGAGGACAAAGGAGGAGTGTATGGATTAATGGATTTTTCAACACGCGACAGGTACCGCCATGTAGTAGAGCATATTGCAAAAAAAAGCAAAATAACCGAACATAAAGTTGCGTGCATAGCTATAGAGCTAATGCATAAAAGCTTACTTACGAATGATAGCGACGAACGCACATCACATGTTGGTTATTATCTGATAGGGGATGGATTAAAGCAGACCAAAAGGGAAGCAAAAATGCGTGTCACATTTACTCGGAAAATTAGCCAATTATTTAAAAAATGTGCTTTCGAACTGTATTTAGTTGCCATAGTATTAATTACACTGGTAATAGGTGCGGGTCTTTTAATAAGAGCGCATTCAGATATAAAAAGCCCTTGGCTTCTTTTATCTATTGCTTTCCTTTCTCTTTTATGTACAAGCCAACTCGCAATTTCAGTTGTAAACTTCTTTTCTACTTTACTATTTAAACCGAATTTGCTGCCAAGAATGGACTTCTCCAACGAAATTCCTCCGGATTGCAGCACGCTGGTTGCAATACCTGCAATGCTAACAGGAACCGAGGCAATAGAACATTTAGTAGAAGCACTGGAAGTTCGTTTCCTGGCAAACCGGAACGTTAATTTATTTTTTGGTTTATTAACGGATTTTACAGATGCTAATCAAGAAACACTTCCGCAAGATCAGGCACTGGTTGATTTGGCAAAACAAAAAATAGAAGAACTAAATGCAAAATATAATAGGAAGAATAATGATTTATTTTTTCTCTTTCACCGTCCAAGGCGCTGGAACCCGAATGAAAATACATGGATGGGATATGAAAGAAAGCGCGGGAAACTTTCAGAATTAAATTCATTATTGCGCGGAGGTTCAAAAGAACGATTTTCACTTATTATAGGCGACCAATCTATTTTTCCCCGTGTAAAATATATAATTACATTAGATGAAGATACACAGTTACCTTTAGGTACCGCCTGGAAATTAATTGGAACCATGGCTCATCCATTGAACCATGCATGGTATAATGAAACAAAAAAACGGGTAACAAAAGGATACGGTATCCTTCAGCCGCGTGTAACGGTAAGCTTACCCGATATAACAGGATCTCTTTATGCGCGTATGCATGGAAATGAACCCGGTATTGACCCATACACCCGAGCATCTTCGGACGTATATCAGGATTTATTTGCTGAGGGTTCATTTATTGGAAAAGGAATTTACGATGTAGATATATTAAGAAAAGTTCTGGATGGAAGATTCCCTGAAAATGGTATCTTAAGCCATGACCTGCTGGAAGGCTGTTATGTGCGCTCTGGATTACTGAGCGATGTGCAATTGTTTGAAAAATACCCAACCAGCTATAGCGCCGATATGAAAAGACGGGTGCGTTGGATTCGGGGAGACTGGCAAATTTTTGCCTGGTTTTTACCGCTTGTGCCGGGGCCCGGAAGACATTGGAATAAAAACCCGATCTCCGCATTATCCCGCTGGAAAATATATGATAACATTAGGCGAAGTCTTTTCCCTCTGGCCCTTACAACGCTGCTATTGCTGGGATGGACTATATTGCCTTCTCCCTTATTCTGGACAATTGCCGTGTCCGGAATTATTATTGTTCCCATACTTATTATTTTTATCTGGGATGCACTTCGTAAACCCAAAGATGTCATCTTAAAACATCACATTAAAAATTCAATTCTCAGCATTACCGATATTTTCATAAAAACGTTATTTACACTTATCTGTTTACCGCACGAAGCATACTCTAATTTGCTGGCCATAATTCGCACCCTATGGAAAGTGCTTATTACACGGAAAAACCTTTTAGAATGGAACACCTCCTCAAATGATACTCTCGCTGAACAGCCAGGCGTGTTGGTGTCATATTCTTCTATGTGGATAGAGCCTTTTCTTGCTTCAGCTGTATTCACTTATTTAATAATATATTCTCCGGCAACGCTAAACATAGCATTACCCATTCTGATTCTGTGGTTTATTGCACCTTTTATTACCTGGTGGACAAGTAAGCCATTAGCAAAACAAGTATCGGTACTTACCCATGAACAAAATATCTTTCTTCGGAAAGTGGCCAGGAAAACATGGGGTTTCTTCGAGCGTTTTGTTCGGCAAGAGGATAACTGGTTACCCCCTGATAATTTTCAGGAACAACCGGTTTCAGTAATAGCGCACCGCACATCTCCTACCAACATCGGGCTGTCGTTGCTTGCCAATTTGTCTGCCTGCGACTTTGGCTACATAACCACCACACAGCTTATTGAACGAACGGCAAAGACAATAGGTGCCATGAATAAAATGGAACGGTTTAAAGGACATTTTTATAATTGGTACGATACTGAATCATTAAGTCCACTAATGCCGAAATATATTTCTACTGTTGACAGTGGAAATCTTGCAGGGCACTTACTTATATTAAAACAAGGATTGCTTGCGATACCGCACCAGAAAATATTAGGATTAAAGTTATTTGAAGGCATCTGTGATAGCCTAAATGTACTTATGGATACGCTGGAAGAAAAGGATATTGCACTACTTCAACAATTCAAAATTGATTTGGATGCAGCCTGCAATTCGAATATCATTACACGGTACGAAGTAAATTTTTACATGGGAACATTAATCAAGAACTTCTCCCTTGTTATTGATAAACTGGATAATGCTGCGGATAGTGAAACATATTGGTGGAAAGAAGTGCTTAATAAACAAATACTAAGGGTGTCGGAAGATTTCAAAATTTTTGATCCCTGGTTTTTATTAAGCACGGCTCCCCCAAAATTCATAGAGTTACTTTCCTTGAATGTTCATTCAACCCTGCTGGAATTATTACATACTGCGCTTAAATTACAGTCTAAAGCAAACCGGTACCAAACTGCAGACAATACGCCTCTTGAAAATGAATGGCTTGGTTTATTTAAAACATCATTAAGCAATACCATTCAAGGTGCAAGTGAGCAAATAGCTAACGCAGAAAACCTGGCTCAACAATGCAATGATTTGGCGGATATGGAATGGGATTTTCTATACGATAAATCAAGTAATCTGTTCACCATTGGCTACAATGTGCAGGAGCATCGTATGGATGCAAGTTTTTATGATTTGCTAGCATCCGAAGCCAGGTTGTGCACCTTCATCTGTATTGCACAGGGAAAACTACCCGAAGAAAGCTGGTTCGCGTTGGGGCGTTTATTAACCAATGTTAATGGGGCGCCTATTCTTTTGTCCTGGAGTGGTTCCATGTTCGAATACCTAATGCCGCTTTTGGTAATGCCTACTTATGAAAATACACTGCTAGACCAAACTTGTAAAGCAGCTGTAAAATGGCAAATTGAATATGGGAAGAAAACGGGCATGCCGTGGGGAATTTCAGAATCGGGATATAATATGGTAAACGCTAATTCCAATTATATGTATCGGGCATTCGGAGCCCCTGGGTTAGGGCTAAAACGCGGACTTGAAGAAGACTCTGTTATTGCACCTTATGCCTCTGCGCTAGCACTTATGGTAGAGCCTGAAAAGGCATGTGAAAATCTGGAATTGCTTTGTAAAAAAGGATTTGAAGGCCGATATGGATTTTATGAAGCCGTAGATTATACTCCATCCCGTTTACAAACCGGACAATCCAGTGCGATTGTTTATTCCTTTATGGCACATCACCAGGGAATGAGTCTGCTATCGCTGGCATACTTGCTTCTTGATAAACCTATGCAAAAACTATTTGAAGCAGAGCCGCAATTTAAGGCAACCTTGTTACTACTTCAGGAACGGATACCGAAAGCTTCCACATTTTTTGCACACACCACAGATATGTCTGATATAACATATTCTGCAGGAGGTACAGAAACAAGAATAATTAACACCCCTAACACTGCTATTCCTGAAGTGCAATTATTATCAAATGGCAAATACCATGTTATGGTAACAAATGCCGGCGGAGGTTACAGCCGTTGGAAAAATCTTGCAATTACACGCTGGCGCGAAGATGTTACTTGTGATAATTGGGGGACATTTTGTTATATACGTGATTTGTCTCCTAATCCGCCGGCCGGCGGAGAGAAGGGAGTGTATTGGTCAAATACACATCAGCCAACACTAAAAAAGGCGGAAAAATACGAAGCTGCATTTTCACAAGGTCGTGTAGATTTTCACAATACTTATAACTACATTGAAACACGTACTGAAATTGTTGTATCGCCCGAAGATGACATTGAAATGCGGAGGGTTATTATAACAAACCGATCAAACATTCGCAGAACAATTGAGGTTACAAGCTATGCGGAAGTGGTTCTTGCGCCGCCCGATTCAGATTTGATGCAGCCCGCATTCAGCAACCTCTTTGTGCAAACCGAAATCATTCCACTCCAGCATGCAATTCTGTGTAACCGCCGTCCCCGTTCAGCCGAAGAACAATTACCATGGATGTTTCATTTAATGACGTTACAAGAGAAAAAGCCGGAGGAAATATCTTATGAAACCGACAGAATGGAGTTTATTGGCAGAGCTAATACACCCGTAAATCCGCAAGCGATGAATAGGCCCGGCAAACTTTCCGGAAATCAAGGCTCCGTATTAGATCCTATTGTTGCTATACGATACAAAATAATACTTGAGCCTGAAGAAACAATTACGGTTGACATGGTTATAGGTGTTGCCGAAACTAAAGAAATCTGTCAGGGGCTTATAGATAAATATCAGGATAAGCACCATAAAGACCGTGTTTTTGAACTTGCCTGGACACACAGCCAGGTAGTGCTCCGTCAAATCAACGCTTCGGAAGCTGATGCACAATTATATGGACGACTTGCAAGTTCCATACTATATATCAATCCTACGTTTCGCGCAGATGCAACCATTCTTATCAATAATCATCGCGGACAATCCGGTTTATGGGGTTATTCTATTTCGGGAGATTTACCCATTGTTCTTTTGAAAATTGAAAATCAGGATAATCTGCAGTTAGTAAAGCAACTTATACAAGCACATGCATATTGGCGTTTAAAAGGTCTTGCCGTTGATCTGGTTATTTGGAATGAAGAACATAGTGGGTACAGGCAAGATTTTCAAAATGAGATTCTGGCGCTTATTCCGGCGGAGCTAAGAGATTGCCCCGGTGGTATTTTTATAAGGGTTTCAGACCAGATATCAAATGAAGACAGAATATTATTTCAAACAGTGGCGCGTATTAATATTTCAGATACGGGTGGAACATTGGCTGACCATATTAACCGTAAATCGGCGACAAAAGCGGTTATTCCATATATCACTCCTGCAACCATAAGCCTCCCTTCCGTAACTTCCGGTTTACAGGCAAAAGAGTTGCACTTTCCAAACGGATTAGGGGGCTTCAGCGTTGATGGTAGCGAGTACATTATTTCCATAGACAAAAAAAACAAAACGCCTGCTCCCTGGGTGAATGTTATAGCAAATCCTAATTTCGGAACTGTTATTTCAGAAAGCGGAGGAGCCTATACCTGGACTGAAAATGCGCATGAACTAAGACTTACGCCCTGGAATAATGACCCTGTAAGCGATTCGGGAGGCGAAGCATTTTATATACGGGATTATGAAAGCGGTCATTTCTGGTCAACCACACTTCTTCCAGCAGGAGGTGAATCGCCTTACCATATACGGCACGGGTTTGGATATAGCGTTTTTGAACATATAGAACAAGGGATATATACAGAAATGACTGTATATGTCGATGTTGAAGCAACCGTTAAATTTACGGTATTAAAAATACGCAATCAATCGGGAAGAGTAAGAAAGCTTTCCGCAACAGGGTATACCGAATGGGTTCTTGGCACCAACAGAATGAAAACAGCTATGCACATTCATACGGAAGTTGATCCGGAAAGTGGAGCGCTGTTTGCAAAAAACCCTTATGATATTGAGGTCTCAGGGAGGGTTGCATTTTTCGATGTGGATTATACCAAAAAGACTTTTACCGCCGACCGTGCCGAATTTATAGGCCGCAATGGAACCCTGCAAAATCCGGATGCCATGTCCAGGATAAAACTATCAGGTAGGGTTGGCTTGGCATTGGATCCCTGTGCGGCCATTCAGGTTCCTTTTGACCTGGAGGATGGTGAAGAAATTGAAATTATTTTCAGGCTGGGCTCGGGAAAAAACATGAATGATGCAAGTGCATTGGCTCAGCAATTCAGGGGAAGTATTGTTGCACATGATTCTTTAGAAAAAATAAAAGAGTATTGGAAACATGCAATGGGCGCTTTGCAGGTTGAAACTCCTGACGCGGCAATAAATATTATGGCAAATGGATGGCTAACGTATCAAATAATTTCTTCACGGTTATGGGGGCGGAGCGGCTACTATCAATCCGGAGGCGCTTTTGGTTATAGAGATCAATTACAGGATGTGTTGTCTCTTTTACACACATTGCCTCATTTGGCCTGTGAACAGATTTTACTATCGGCATCCCGTCAATTTAAGGAGGGTGATGTGCAGCATTGGTGGCATCCTCCAATTGGGCAGGGTGTGCGCACACGCTGTTCCGATGATTACCTCTGGCTGCCGTTTGTAACAGCACAATATGTTGCAGTAACCGGCGATTCCACTATACTGGATAAGTCAGTTGCTTTCATAGAAGGACGGCCCTTAATTCAGGGAGAAGAATCGTACTACGATACGCCTTCCATATCACGCCAATCAGTTAAACTATATGACCATTGTGTGCAATCCATTAAGCATGGGTTCAATTATGGTAAACACGGGTTGCCTTTAATTGGCACCGGAGACTGGAATGATGGTTTTGATAAGGTGGGCAATAATGGCAAGGGCGAAAGTGTATGGATGGCATTTTTCCTTTACGATATACTCGTCCGGTTTGAAGGAGTTGCGCGCTTGCAGAAAGATACTGCATTTGCTGATGAATGCGTAAAACAAGCCCTGCTATTAAAAGAGAACATTGATAAAACGGCATGGGACGGAAAGTGGTATAAGCGCGCCTGGTTCGACAATGGAATACCACTGGGCTCCTCAACCAATGAAGAATGTAAGATTGATTCCATTGCGCAAAGCTGGTCTGTTTTATCTGGAGCCGGTAATGCCGAGCGTGTAAAATCGGCTATGGAAAGCGCCTACAAAAATCTTGTAATCCCTCAAGCCCAAGCGGGAGCCGAAGGGAGTGGAATAATTAAATTATTAGAACCTGCTTTTGATAAATCAGACTTGAACCCCGGCTACATAAAAGGTTATGTGCCGGGCGTTAGAGAAAATGGCGGACAATACACGCATGCCGCCGTATGGATGATAATGGCCTTCGCCAAATTGGGCGATAATAAACGTGTGTGGGAGCTTTTAAACATGATAAACCCGATTAATCATGGAAAAACCCCTGAAGCAATTGCTATTTATAAAGTAGAACCTTATGTTTTGGCAGCAGATGTATATGCACTTGCTCCACATGCAGGGCGTGGCGGATGGACATGGTACACGGGTTCTGCCGGTTGGATGTATCAACTCATAATTGAATCTTTTTTGGGTATGCAACAGGTGGGAAACAAATTAAAATTTGCACCTTGCGTACCGGAAGAATGGGGAACATTTAAAATACATTATCGTTTCTGGAAAACGATGTATCATATTGCTTTTGCAAAGTCAGTAATAGGCAGCGGGCAGGTAACAGCTGAAATGCAAGTTACAGTTGATGGAATGTTGCAAGCAGATAAAGTGATTACACTTGTAGATGATGGTGTGGAGCATAATGTGGAAATAAAATTATAGGTTTAAGTCATTGACTTTTTCACAAACCACTTTTTCGTAAACTATCTTTGTTTTATGAAACAAAATAGGATAATACGGCAAGTGATTTTTAAGCGTATTTTTTGCATTGGTTTCCTGTTATTCCCTGTTAATATCAGGGGGATATTTTATAACTACCTAACAATCAGAATTTATAAAAACGCCTTTTCTCCTGTTATTTTTGAGGTTTCCCCTGTTTTCGCCCTGTTAATTGCCTGTTATTTTTCAGGGTTTTTTCAACCTTTTTATGAGAAGTATTTTACCCCATTTAAAATCAAAGGTGGATTGAGATTCCTCTCCAATAAAAATCAAAACTGCTTAATGAGGGATGCCGCTTCTTGATCAGCAAACCAAAGCAAATCTCCATGAACGGACTTAATAAGCTGTGCGGGATATTTATCATGCAGTGGGGCACTGCTATTTAGTATCTTTCCTAAAATATCCGCTTTTTTTTCTCCTGTAACAAGAAATAGAATATGCGTGGCCTTATTAATTAAAGGTGCCGTCATGGTAATCCGGAACATTTTTTCTTCTTGAACAAATACCGCTCTTATTCCTTCTGCATGTTCATGAATTACTTTTGTTCCGGGAAATAGTGAAGCGGTATGCCCGTTTTCTCCAAGCCCCAGAAGTATAATATCAAAATGTACCGGATCATTTTCAAAAAAGACTTTCAGATCTTTTTCATAGTTGCTTGCCGCTACCACCGGTGGCAGGTCAACAGGAATTGAATGGATATTTAATAATGGAATATCTATTTTATCAAGCAGGATTAATTTGGCCTGATAAGCATTGTTCCTTTTGTCATTTAGTGGAACGCAGCGTTCATCACCCCAAAAGATAAATGTCCTGTTCCAATTTATTTGTTCACGGTATGGCTTTTCGGATAGAAGCGCATATAATCTTTGAGGTGTATCTCCTCCAGAAAGTACAATGGTAAATTTGCCTCTTTCAATAATGGCCTCGTTTGAAACAGTTATAATGTATTCGGCGGCAGCCTTATTTAATTCCTCTATCGATTGAAAGACTTCTATGTTATGTTCTGGATTTGTTGTCAATTTTTTTCCGTTGGCATTATGATCCAACTGTGTCCGTCTTTTGCAATAAGTGCTTCAGAATCTTCAGGTCCCTGCATGCCTGCTTCATAATTAGGGAAGTTGACAGAAGGATTCGTTTCCCATGAATTGATAATAGGCATAAGCGCTTTCCATGCAGCTTCCACTTGGTCAGCTCGCATAAAAAGCGTAGAGTCGCCTTCCATTATGTCCAATAATAAAGTTTCATATGCTTCCGGAGTTCCTGTATGATATGATTCATTATAGTTGAATTGCATATCAACCGGATAAAGAATCATTTTAAGCCCTGGGCGTTTTGCCTGAAAGCGCATACGAATGCCCATATGCGGTTGAAGATTCAAAATAAGCCTGTTCGGTTGCCAGTTACCGGTGGCTTCCGCCGGAAAGGATTGATGGGGAATAGGTTTAAATTGTATCGTGATGACGGAAATTGTTTCGTTCATACGTTTACCGGTGCGGAGATAAAAAGGAACACCCTGCCACCTCCAGTTATCAATAAATAGTTTTACGGCCGCAAAAGTTTCTTTAGTAGAGTTTTTATTTACATCCGGTTCCTGGCGGTATCCAATTACCTTTTTACCTTGTATCCATCCTGCCCCGTATTGCCCGCGAACCGCATTTTGATGCACTTCTTCCGGACGGATTTTTCTTAAGGCATTTAACACATCTACCTTGCGGTTTCGCACTTCATCCGCCTCAAAAGAAACGGGAGGTTCCATAGCAATTAGGCACAATAATTGAAGTAGATGGTTTTGTATCATATCGCGAAGCGCACCGGCAGTTTCATAATAATTTCCCCTATTTTCAACACCTAATTGTTCCGATACAGTTATTTGAACGCTATCAATATAATTGCGGTTCCATGTGGGTTCAAACATAGCATTAGCAAAGCGAAAGGCAAGGATGTTTTGCACGGTTTCTTTACCAAGATAATGGTCAATGCGATATATCTGGCATTCATTAAAAATGCTATGCAATAAGTCATTCAAATGTTTGGCGCTTTCAAGATCGTGCCCGAAAGGCTTTTCAATTACTATACGACTCTGTAATTTGTCTTTTGCAAGTCCCGAAGCACCTAACTTCAATGCAATTTCTTCAAATGAATTAGGCGGTACAGCAAGATAGAAAATTTTGGTGGCAATAACTTTCCACTTTTTCTCCAGATTTTTTATTTGTTTTTCTATTCCTGAATAGGTAGAGGTGGCATTAAACTCGCCAATTTGGTATGAAAGACATTTTGAGAAACTATCCCATTCGCTTTTTTTCGATTTGCCTCTTCGGGAATTTTTATCTACGCCCTCATGTAAATGCTTTTGAAATTCAATAGCATTCAATTTCTCACGGCCTACTCCAATTATAGCAAAATTGTTGGGTATCCATTTATCTAAATAGAGGTTATAAATGGCAGGTAGTAATTTTCTCCACGCCAAGTCACCGGTGGCTCCGAGAATAATAATAATTGTGGGATTTGTATTTGTTCTTGAATCCATATTACTCCCTATTATGATTCCATTGCGTATGGAAAGTCCCTTCTCTGTCTGTACGTTCATAGGTATGTGCTCCAAAATAATCGCGTTGTGCCTGTATTAGATTAGCCGGGAGCCATCCGCAGCGATAGCTGTCGTAGTAAGATATGGACCCCATTATACCCGGAAGCGGAATACCAGTTTCTAATCCAATTTGAATTATTTTACGGGTATCCCTTTGGGTTTGCATTAATTTCATAGCTAGGTTTTCATCCATTAAAATATTCGGCAAATCAGGTTGGCGCAAGTATGCAGTACATAAATCATTTAATAAAGACGAACGTATAATGCACCCGCCTCTCCAAATACCGGCAATATTCTCCAAGTTCAAATCATATGTATACTCTTCAGATGCAATATGCAACAATGACATTCCCTGAGCATATGTCGTTAGTATGGAAAAATATAAAGCCTTTTCCAGCGAAACGACCAATTCATTCGTATCATTTTTAAATTTGTATCCTGGACCTTTCAACTTTTGCCGTGCAGCCATTCGCTCTGTTTTAATAGTTGATAAATTGCGCATGGATACAGCAATATCTATAACGGAAAGGGATACTTGCAATTTCATGGCATCTTCGGAGGTCCAGCTGCCTGTGCCATTCTGCTTTGCGCTGTCAAGAATCATATCAATGAGGCTGTTATTTGTCAGATCATCTTTTTGAGCAAAAATATCAGCCGTAATTTCTATCAGAAATGACTGCAATATTCCTGTATTCCATTTAGAAAAGATGTCATGCAGTTCATTATTATTCATTTGACCGGCATCTTTTAACAAATGATATGCTTCGGAGATAAGCTGCATGATTCCATATTCAATACCATTGTGTACCATTTTAACATAATGCCCGGCAGAACCGGGGCCAAGCCATTTTACACAAGGCTTTCCATTCACTTTAGCTGAAATAGCTTCCAGCATACCGGAGACTCGTTCATAAACTTTTTGGGTGCCGCCGGGCATAATACTTGGTCCGTGACGCGCACCCAACTCACCTCCGGAAATCCCTACTCCCATAAAATGAATAGTTGATTTTTCCAATTGCTCAATCCGTATATTGGTGTCTGTAAAGTGAGAGTTTCCACAATCCATCAGTAAATCATCTTCAGTTAATAGTGGCTTTAATTCCTGAATAACTTCATCAACAATTTTCCCGGCAGGTACAAGCAACATAATCACTCTGGGAGTTTTAAGTGTATTTAAAAATTCATTTAAGTTTGATGTGGAAAATATGTTTCTGTCTGCGGTATCTTTTTTAAGCAAATCCACCTGTGAAGTGTTTTTATCGAAACCGGCCACATTATATCCATTATCGCTCATATTCAAAACAAGATTACGCCCCATTGTGCCTAGCCCTATCATGCCATAATCATATTTTATACCTTTCATGTTGTTTCTTGTAAAATATGTCGCTTACCTGATACCCTGAAAGATTGATAAACCTTCTCAAGTCCTTCATCAATATCCTTTCCTAATTTAATAAGAATCACCCTGCGTCCTTTGTCATTAAGTGAACGAAAATCACCAAGCGCTTGTGCCATATGCAAAGTAGCAAATCCGAATTTTTCGCCCGGGATTGTTAAATCTCCTTCTTCCTCCCCAATCAAAATAATATATAATCCTGTGTCGGGGCCGCCTTTGTGCAACTGCCCTGTAGAGTGTAAATAACGGGGTCCATTTAATAATGTTGTGGCTTCTTTCAATTCATCTCGCATATGATGTCTCCACATTTGTAAAACTTTTATTCGGTAACTTGTCATAAGGAAATAGGGTAATATGGCAATATAGTCGCCTGGCTTTGACTGTGCAGTAAAGCTCACAATTAAATCACCAAGAGACTCGTGATGGCATAAAGCAAGCTTTTCAGTTTCTTCCCCTCCATATACAGAGATATTTTCAATTTTTAAAACAGGTTTTGATTTTTTAAAAGCACCTTCATTAACCCATCCTTTGAGTAATTGACTTGTGTTTTTTTTACTTTCTTCCACGTTGGGCTGGTCGAAAGAGTTAATGCCTATTATAATTCCTGCTATAGCTGCTGCTATTTCCCAACGGTAGTATTCTCCACCCAATGCAATTTTATTTGCCACTTTAATTCTTACAATGGGATGACCTGCTTCTTCTAGTGCTTTGATTTTTTTTTCATCTTCTTTATTATCATCAGAAGGCAGATACATGTGCACAAATATTCTATCGGTTCCATATACATCAGGAGTACCGGGCAATTCGCCATTTACAGGAATTAACCCACGTCCTTCTTTACCGGTACTTTCTGCCAACAACTGTTCCACCCAATAACCAAAAGCGCTTATGGATGGGGACAAAACAAATGTTACTTTATCTCGCCCATGTTGTTCACAAACACCCAGAAGCACACCTAAACTTATTCCGGGATTAGTTTCTGCCGAATTACTTTTGCAACTATCTTCCATTTGTTTGGCGCTTGATAATAAGGCTTTAATGTCCACTCCCATTAATGCCATAGGCACTAATCCAAAATCAGATAGAACCGAATAACGGCCTCCCAGGTCAGGGTTGTTTATAAATACTTTTCTAAATTGATATTTTTTAGCAATTTTTACCAAGGGTGTTCCCTTGTCTGTAATAGCGATAAAATTATTTCCGGGCTTATTTATCTTTTCTAATTTATTATAGAAATAATGAAAGAAACTCAACGTCTCTTCCGTATTGCCGGATTTACTGGCAACAATAAAAAGTGTTTTGCCTAAATTAATTTTTTTTTCTATTTCTGTTATTGCTGCGGGATCAGTATTATCGAGAACGAATAACTGCAGATAACCTTTTACTGTTCCAAATGTTTTGCGAGCCACTTCCGAACATAAGCTGCTTCCACCCATACCGAGTAATACGGCATGTGTATAGCCTTCTTCTTTAACTTCCTCTGCAAATAAAATGAGTGATTCTGTATTTTTTGTAAAATCATCAGGCAAGTTTAACCAACCTAGTCGGTGGCTTATTTCCATTACTTGGTCAGGATTAGTTTTCCAGAGGAATGGGTCCTTTGCAAATAGAAGACTTTTGATTTGCTTTTCGTCCGCAGAAGCATAAGCTGCATTTACTTCCTTCGCCAGTTTGCCACAACTAATTTTCAGGGAATCGCTTTCCTTTCCTATAGTCTTCATTCTTTTATCAGCAAGATTGCTTATCAATTTATTATAAGCATCTGTAAATTTCTGGATACCCTCATTTTCCAATTGTCGAGTTACCACATCAATATCAATTCCAACTTTTTTCAAATTGGTGAATATTTGCTTTGCTTCTTCAAGCCCATCTTCAATAGTATCATTTTTCAAAACACCGTGATCGGCTAACGCAGCTATCGTATCATCAGGTAATGTATTAATTGTATGTTTACCTATTAGTGGTTCCACGTAGCGAAGATCAGGATACAATGGATCCTTATTGCTGGTGCTTGCCCACAATGGTCGCTGCATATGGGCACCTTTATCCTCCAATCTTTCCCATCCCTCACCACTAAAAATTTCTTTAAAATGCTGATATGTTAAACGCGCGGTGGCCACACCTGCTTTGCCTGCCAATAACTCCGGACGATTATTCTCTTTTTCTTGCCATATGGTAAGCGGTATGCTGAGTAATTGATCAGTAAGAACATCAATCCTGCTAATGAAAATACTTGCAACAGAAATTAGCCTGTTTACCGGTTTGCCTTCTCCTATTCTTTGAGCAATAGCACGAATATAAGCTTGGGCAACTTCAATATATCGTTCAATTGAAAAGATAAGTGTAACATTTATATTTATGCCTTCATAAAGCATCTGTTCAATGGCTGGTATGCCTTCCTGTGTGCCCGGTATTTTTATCAGCGAGTTTGGCCTGCCGACTTCCTTAAATAATCTGCGCGCCTCTTCCATCGTTCCATTTGTATTACGGGCTAAATAGGGTGATACTTCTAAGCTAACAA
>Ga0302140_10002968_pt1 | contig 21896 bp, 21 predicted proteins | sample I_Bog_E1_1_FD_202095 | JGI IMG/M metagenome (GOLD analysis project Ga0302140, IMG submission 202095) | Peat permafrost microbial communities from Stordalen Mire near Abisko, Sweden - I_Bog_E1_1 | ecosystem: Environmental > Terrestrial > Soil > Wetlands > Peat | place: Sweden: Abisko, Stordalen... | reverse complement strand
TATTCGACCGCTATCTTGCGAATCGGACCTAGCTTGCCACTCGCACACAGTACTCGCGCTTCACGCACCAGCGAATATCCGGCATAAGTATGAGTCAGTCCGTAGGGCAAGCCGGCTTTTGCAACTACTGCTTCGAGCGTCAATACTTGATCATAGGTGGCCGTCGCTGGCTTGTCGCTCATGACGGCGATACCCGCAGCCAGTGCCGCTTCCGCCACAGGAAGGTGCAAATTGTTCGGAGTTGCGATCACGACAAAATCAATGCCATCATCACGCTTGCTCTCGGCTTCGAACATTTCTGCATAACTCGCGTAGGCGCGAGCCGGGTCGATTCCGAAACTGGCGCCGGCCGCACGCGAACGGTCTGGGGATTGAGAAAATGCTCCAGCGACTAACTCAATCTTTCCGTCCAGTTCGGCCGCCATCTTATGCACCGGGCCGATAAAGGCTCCCGGACCGCCACCAACCATTCCCATCCTCAGCTTTTGACTCATAACTACTCTCCTCTACGTGTTTGCGCCACTTACATCCTACCAATCCGTCAGTGTTCCATCTAACTTCCTATTAATGGGAAGATATGCCCTCTGATATTCGTATTTCGTCGCCAGTTTTTCATCAAGATCAACACCAAGTCCGGGGCCATCCCCTGGATACATGAAGCCATCTTTGAAGGAGTACTGATGCGGAAACACAGCGTCCGTTTCTTCGGTATGCGGCATTAGTTCCTGGATGCCGAAGTTATGGATCGCCGTATCAAAATGCAGTGCCGCGGCCATTGTCACAGGCGATAGATCCGTTGCTCCGTGAAAGCCAGTGCGCACGTGATAGAGAGCGGCAAAATCGGCGACCTTTTTGAGCGCCGTAAATCCGCCGCCATGCACGAGTGTCATGCGCAGATAGTCGATCCACTGGTTGCGAATCAAGTCATGCGCATCCCAGATGGAATTGAATACTTCGCCCACTGCAATCGGCGTTGTAGTGTGCTCGCGGATTATCTTGAACCCTTCCTGCAGTTCCGCCGCCGTCGGGTCTTCCATCCAGAAAAGATGAAATGGCTCGAGCTCCTTGCCTAGTCGTCCTGCCTCAATCGGAGTGAGCCGGTGATGGCAATCATGCAGAAGGTGCAACTCTTCACCGAAAGCTTCTCGAACCCGTGCAAACAAGGTCGGAACATGCCGCAGATAGAGTTCGCTCGACCACTGGTATTCCGATGGAAGCCCGCGCTCGGCCGGCTCATAACGCCCAGGTCCCTTGCTGATTCCATAGGTTGCTGATAGGCCTGGAATGCCGCTCTGGACCCGAACTGCCTTGAAGCCCTGCTCGGCGTGTCGTGCGACGTCTTCGAGGGCTGCATCTGTGTCTCTTCCATTGGCGTGCCCATAGACGAGGACACTCTCACGGCTTTTGCCGCCGAGAAGGTTATAGACGGGAGTATTCAGCGCCTTGCCTTTAATATCCCAGAGCGCAACGTCAACTGCAGCGATAGCCGACATTGTTACCGGGCCTCGCCGCCAGTAAGCTCCGCGATAGAGGTACTGCCAGATATCTTCCGTTTGGAATGGATCGCGGCCGATGATACAGGGAATAACATGCTCAGTAAGATAACTCGCCACGGCTAACTCACGGCCGTTTAGTGTACCGTCGCCTAGACCGTAGATTCCTTCGTCCGTCTCCACCTTGAGGGTGACGAAATTTCGTCCTGGCGAAGTTATATTCACATACGCATTGGTGATCTTCATCGCGCGCGACGCTCCAGAACTTCAGATAACTCAATATGCTTGTTCTTCATTGGTTTACTCCGCTCGCCAGGAATCCGCCATCGACCGCAATCACTTGCCCGGTCACGAATGAAGACGCTTCGGAAGCAAGAAATACTGCTGCTCCTGCGATTTCTTCGGCCTTGCCAAATCGGCCCATAGGCGTACGCATCAAGAGCTCTTCCCCGCGCGGCGTGCCCTGCACCAGTTTTGCATTCAGCGGTGTTGGGAAAATCCCAGGTGCGATGGCATTCACGTTCACACCTCTCCGCGCAAGTTCCACCGCCAGGCTGCGGGTTAGCGACGCCACCGCCGCCTTACTCGCCGAATAGGCGGCGACTTCGTGGAAGCTCACAAAGGTCGACAGTGAAGCAATATTCACGATCCGCCCGTACCCCGCCACGACCATGGTCGTTCCAAAAATCTGGCAAGCTCGCAGGGTCCCGGTCAGGTTGGTATCTATAACTCGCCGCCAGTCCGATTCAGTGAGATTAATTGCCGGGCATTTGAATGTGATTCCGGCGGCATTCACCAGGATATCCACCTTTCCGAACTCCGCCATTACGGCATCGTGAAGCGCCTGGACAGATACGCGTTGTGCTACGTCGCTGGTGACACGAAGCGATCTCCTGCCTCGGAGTTCAATCTCAGCGGCGACGAGGTTGACCTGTTCCTGCCGGCGAGAACTTGCGACGACGTCAGCGCCGGCCTCTACCAGACCCAGAGTAATCGCGTGGCCCAGGCCCGTGGTCCCGCCGATGACCACTGCAACGCGCCCGCTCAGGTCGAAAAGTCCCTTTTCCATCAACCGAAATCTCTCCGCGTTTCTGTTCAGTGTACCGAGGTGAAAGAAACGGCGCTGCGCTTTTTGGGCACAACACTCAACCCAAAACACTATCATGTAAGGCGATTTACCTGCGTGTGCAAATGAAGATCAGGCAAGTCACGCGCCGATGCGATAGAGTGTCATTGGAAAGCTGATCTTACGCGATGAACCCGTTACTCATTCCCGACTCTCCCCGCCGCTGGGACTGCCTCTCGCTCGGCGAAGTAATGCTCCGGCTCGATCCGGGCGAAAATCGGATTCATACCACACGACATTTTCAGGTTTGGGAGGGAGGCGGGGAATACAACGTAGCACGCGGCCTGCGCCGCTGCTTCGGCCTGCACACAGCGATTGCCACCGCGTTGGCCGACAATCCCGTTGGCCGTCTGGTTGAAGACCTCATCCTCCAGGGCGGCGTCGACACCTACCTGCTCAAGTGGGTTCCTTACGATGGCGTCGGGAGACAAGTGCGCAACGGCCTCAACTTCACGGAGAGGGGATTTGGCGTCCGCGCCGCCGTTGGCTGCTCTGACCGCGGTCTCACGGCTGTGAGCCAGCTTGCCCCGGGCGACTTCGATTGGTCTGCGATTTTTGGAAGCGAGAACGGCGCGAAGTGGTTCCACACGGGCGGGATTTTCGCGGCGCTTTCCGCATCGACGGCCCAGGTCGCAGCCGAGGCCATGGACGCCGCCCATCAGTTTGGGACCCCGGTCTCTTACGATCTGAACTTCCGCGACTCGCTTTGGAAGTCGATTGGCGGCAAAGCCAAGGCTCAGGAAGTGAATCGCGACTTGGTTCGCAAGGTTGATTTGTTGCTTGGCAATGAGGAAGACTTCTCTGCCATGCTCGGAGTAAAGCTCAAAGGGGTTTCGGAAGACTTCGACGAGCTTCCGATTGGCGCTTACGAAGAAATGCTGCGCGAACTTGCAGCTCTTTACCCTAATCTCAAGCTGATCGCCAGCACTCTTCGGACTGCTTCGACAGCCAGCCGCAATGCCTGGGGGGCGATTGCGCTTTATGAGGGCAAGATTGTCCACGTTCCACAGCACGAGATTGATATTTTCGACCGTGTGGGCGGTGGAGACAGCTTTGCATCCGGGCTGATTTACGGGCTGCTTGCTGGCAAGCCCATTGAATGGGCACTTCGATGTGGCGTGGCCCACGGAGCACTGGCGATGACGACGCCCGGAGACACGAGCACGGCAACGCTGGCCGAGGTCGAACGGCTGATCAAGGGCGGGTCTGCGAGGATTGCGCGATAAGATTGCGACGATGTGGATTTGAGGTTTCCCAGGTCTCAAACGCGAGAAACGGGGCACCCAAGCTCAAAGGCGGATTCAGCCGGTCCCGCTACCACCGGAATCGTATTCAAGGGGAAATATGCACGAGACAACAGCAGAAACTTTGGAACGCGTTGGGCTGATTCCTGTCCTTCGGGCACGCAATGCCGGGCAGGCGCACGCCGTTGTTCAGGCGATGCTGGCGGGAGGCGTAACGGTGGTTGAAGTCACGATGACCGTTCCCGGCGCGGTTGAACTACTCACCGAACTCAAGCGCGAATACGGAGGCCAACTTCTGCTCGGCTCCGGCACCGTCACTACGGGTGACCAGGCAGAAGCTACGATCGAAGCTGGCGCTGAGTTTGTGGTCAGTCCGAGCTTTCATCCTGCAGTGATTGCTGTAACCAAGGCTCATAGGAAGCTATCCATTCCCGGCGCGCTTACACCGACGGAGGTCATTACCGCATGGGAAGCCGGGGCCGATTACGTCAAGATTTTTCCATGCTCGGCCATGGGCGGAGCAAGCTACCTTAGGTCGCTGCTTGCTCCTTTTCCGCACCTCAAGCTCATTCCGACAGGCGGGGTAACGCACCGTTCCGCTGCGAGTTTTCTTGAGGCTGGAGCACGCGCGCTGGGAGTGGGAAGCGACCTGGTCAACCTGGCTGCTATCGATCAAGGCGCGCCCGAAATCATCACCGCAGCAGCGCAGGCTTATCTGAAGATCATCGCGCAGTTCCGCGATTCAGCGAGTTCACAATCATGAGCGATCAAAATCAGCCGTTTCGCCTCGACAACCGACGTGCCCTGGTGACTGGCGGCGCTAGCGGCATAGGGGCGGCTACCGTGAAGGAACTTGCCAGCGCAGGTGCTTTCGTCTGGATTGCCGACATCAATTTCGCAGCAGCGGAGGCCCTGGCTGCATCGCTGCCGCAAGCACAGGCGCTTGCTCTCGATGTAACGAACCTGAGTTCCATCGCCGAAGCGGCTGCGCGCGTTGATCGTCTTGACATCCTCGTCAATAACGCCGGCATCGGGCATGTGGGCTCGATCGAAACAACTGCGCCTGAAGACTTCGACCGGCTGATCAATGTAAATGTCCGAGCGGTTTACCTGGTCACTCGGGCCCTGATTCCATTGCTGCTGGCGAGCCATTTAGATCCGGACAACAGCGGGCATACGGGCTCTATCGTTAATATCGCTTCGGTCTCCGGTCTGGTGGGGATCAAGCAGCGATTTGCCTATTGCACAACCAAAGGCGCGATCATCGCGATGACACGTCAACTGGCAGTGGAATACCCTAAGACTTTGCGCGTCAACGCTATTTGTCCCGGCACGGTCGAAACCCCTTTCGTGGAGGGATATCTGGATAAATTCCACGCCCACAACAAGGAAGAAACTCGCGCCGAACTTCGCGCTCGGCAGCCTGTGGGGCGACTTGGGCAGCCGCATGAGATTGCTTCCATGGTTCGGTATCTGGCTTCCGATGAGGCGGCTTTCATCTCCGGTTCGCTGTTCACCATTGACGGTGGATGGACGGCCGCATAAGCCAACCTAGCCCCTTCCTGCATCTATCAAAGTAACGGAGTCTCAATGAAACTTGTATCGTTTTCTCTGGCCGATGGAAAGATTCGCCCTGGTTCTCTGCTTGAGGAGGGCAACCTTGTTGTCGATCTCGGCGCGGTGGGTTATGGCGACACACTTGCCGTCATTGCAGCCGGCACTACTGAGCCGGAAGGCGGCAACACCTTCACCGCGTATCGCATCGACGAGGTTCGTCTTCATGCGCCGCTGCTGAATCCGCCGCGCATCTTCGCGATCGGTCTTAATTATCGTGACCACGCCAAAGAATCGGGGATGGCCATTCCGACAACGCCTGTGGTCTTCTTCAAGCTGCCGACTGCTATCGTTGGACCGGGCGATCCTATTGTGCTTCCAGTGAATTCGACCGAGCCGGATTACGAGGCAGAGTTCGCGTTTGTGATTGGCCACGGCGGCTATCGAATTGCCGCGGATGAGTGGCGCAAGCATGTTTATGGATACACCATTGTGAACGACGTCAGTGCGCGCGACGTCCAATTCGCTTCGACACAGTGGTCGCTGTCGAAATGCTTCCCTACTTTTTGCCCGCTTGGCCCGGCGATTGTAACGGCCGATGAGATTGCCGATCCCCATGTGCTTCAGATCGGGCTTTCGATTGACGGCGAACAGCTGCAAAACTCCAATACGAGCGAACTGGTTTTCAAGATTCCCGAACTTATCGAATATCTTTCTTCGATAACCCCGTTGCTTCCTGGAGACATAATATCGACAGGGACGCCTCCCGGGGTGGGGCTGGGTCGAACACCGAAGCGATGGCTCAAACCCGGCGAGACTGTGACCGTGACCGTGGAGGGTCTGGGATCGCTGACTAACCCGGTTGTTGCGGAATAGCTCTTTAGCTGGCTGACTCCGCTGGAGCATGTTCGCCGCCAAACCATGCATAGAGCGCGACACCGGCGAAGCAAACGACAGGTACGATGTAAGCAGCCTGCAAGCCGCTTGAATCCGCCAGCATGCCCATCACCTTGGTCAGCGCGGCGCCGCCGAGGATCGCCATTACCAGGAGCGATCCGGCGGTCTTGGTCTTGTCGCCCATGCCTTTCAGTCCGAGCGCGAATATGGTTGGGAACATGATGGACATGAAGAGGCTTGTTGTCAGCAGGCACATCGCGCCTACCCATCCGGGCCGAGCTACAGCTACGAGTCCTAACACGACATTCACGACTGAATAGACTCCCAGCATTGTTCGCGCATGGAAATGCTTCATTAGCCATGCCGAACTGAAGCGGCCTATTGCGAACGCCGCCAGTGTGCCTGTCAACATGTAGCCGGCGGCCTTGTCTCCCAAGCCGGTTGCAGACCTTACGTAGAGGATGAAGTAACTCCAGGTCCCTACTTGTGCGCCCACATACAGGAACTGCGCGAGGACCGCCAGAACAAAATGGCGCTGAAACAGTCGCACATGCTTTGGCGGTCCTGCATCTTCGCGGGAAACGTCTTCTTTAGCAAGGTCGGGGAACTTCGTCATCAGGACCATCAGCGCCCATAGCAAGGCCAGGGTTCCGAGGACGAGATAGGTTGGGACGACGCGGAGGGTCTCGGAATGTAGATAGACTTGCATTGTGCCGGTGGCCCGCTTGGCCGCGGTCTCGGCGCTACTGAATTCGATCCCGGAGAAGATGAATTTGGTGCCAACCAACCCGGCCATCACTGAGCCTAGTGGGTTGAACGCCTGGGAGAAATTCAGCCTCCGCTCGCTCGATGCAGTTGGCCCTAGTTGGGCGATGAAGGAATTGGCGCCAGTTTCCAAAAACGACAGGCCGCAGCCGATTACGAACTGGGCCGCCACGAAAAACGAATACATGTCGAGATGAGCTGCAGGATAGAAGAGCCAACATCCGGCGCCCATCAGGATCAGGCCAGTCACGAGGCCGACCTTGTAGCCGAAGTAGCGCATGAGCTGGCCGGCGGGGATGGCCATGAGGAAATAGCCCACGAAAATGCCGATCTGCAATTGCGCTGCGCCGGAGCGACTGACCTCGAATGACTTCATGAACTGGCGGATCAGAAAGTCAGTCAGATTGTTGGGAATAGCCCACAAAAAGAACAGAGGCGTGACGACAATAAACGGGATCATCCGGCCCGATGGTATCAGCGGGGCCTCCAACTCATCATCGTGGGCTTTCCTGCTGCCGCTGCCCATTGAACCTGCGGAAATTCCCAATGTGCCCACAACCTTTCTCACTGCCGACGGCTGATAACTGTGTACATAGCAAGAGTGCCCCGGAAACGTCTTCATTTTCAACGCGAACCGACTCACGAGGAAATTGCACCACCAGTTCTACTCAATCAGCAAGGGAGATGGCAAATCAAACGCCCAACCCGGTGGTGCAGCTTATGTGTTCTCTATGCAATGCGATCCGTGCTAGACTAGACTTAGTCAAGTTGAGGGAATCGCCGATGCCAACAATGAGCGCCACAGTACAAACCGTCAATATCTACGAGGCAAAGACCAAACTTTCCAAGCTTGTCGACCTCGCCTCAAACGGCACTGATGTGGTTATCGCACGCGCGGGCAAGCCGGTAGCGCGCCTGACCGCTTTAAAGGAAGAAAAACGTCCAATTGTCTTTGGTCTCCTTGAAGGAGAGGGGTGGATTGCAGACGACTTCAATGGCCCCCTGCCAGACGATCTTCAGGCCGCGTTTGAGGGCCGCTAATGCGGCTCCTCCTGGATACGCAAATAGTCTATTGGCTCTTTTATGAATCGCACAACATATCCAAGGAAGCCCGACAGTTCATCACGGAGGCTGAGGCAGTTTTTGTCTCGTCCGTGACGGTGTGGGAGATTGCTATCAAAGTGCGGATCGGCAAGATGAATGCGAATCCGAGGCGGGTAGTCCTACATTTGGGTGCGGCTGGCTTTCATGAACTGCCAGTCTTCTCAAGACACACCGTCATCGTCGCCGATCTACCGATGTACCACGGAGATCCCTTTGATCGTCTCTTAGTTGCCCAAGCCATGAGCGAACCGATGAACCTCCTTACGTCCGATGAGCAACTAAAGCAATATAGCCCGTTGGTCATTCTGGTTTAAGCAGGCCTGGAAACCCGGACGAATTCCGCAATTTCGCTTATTTTAGAGTACTCGGGCAAGCCACTTTCCTGTATGCGACAGGAGGTTTGCGGCTACCTCTTCGGGCGTGCCTTCGGCTACTATTTTTCCTCCGCCTTCGCCGCCTTCCGGGCCAAGGTCGATGACCCAATCTGCACTCTTGATTACATCCAGATTGTGCTCGATTACGATGAGCGAACCGCCGCCGTCAATGAGTTTGCGAAACGCGGTCAGCAGCTTTGATACATCATCAAAATGCAGACCCGTTGTTGGCTCGTCGAGGATGTAAAGCACGCGACTGGCCTGTGACGGCTTGGCAGTAGCGTTGGCGGCGCGGACTTGCGCCAGGTGCGCGGCAAGTTTTACGCGCTGGGCTTCGCCGCCTGAGAGGGTGGTTGCGCTTTGGCCGAGACGCAGATACCCGAGGCCTATTTCGTCGAGAACGGCCAGCTTTTCTAGAAGTTTGGTTTGGCCGGCGAAGAAGCGCAGCGCTTCCTTCACGGTCAATTGCAGAACATCATGGATGTTTTTGCCTTTGTACTCAACCTGGAGAACCTTGGATTGGTAGCGCGTACCGTTGCAGTCTTCGCAAGGCAGTTCGACGTCGGCAAGGAACTGCATCTCGACTGTCACTGTGCCGTCGCCTTCGCAGGTGTTGCAACGTCCGCCTGGTACGTTAAACGAAAAATGGCCTGGCGTAAGCGAAAGACGCTTGGCTTCTGGCTGGGCGGCAAAAAGTTCCCGCACCAGGTCGAAGCCCTTGATGTAGGTGATGGGGTTTGACCGCGGAGTCCGACCGATGGGCGTCTGATCAACGAGCACTACATCGTTGAGGCGCTCGACGCCGGTGAGGCTCTTGAAGACTCCCGACGGATCGGAACCATCGCTCTGACCAAGCGCGCGCGCTACTGCCCGATAGAGCACCTGGTGAACGAGGGTCGATTTTCCGGAGCCGGAGACGCCGGTAATGGCTACCAGCATTCCGAGCGGAATCTCGACATTGAGACCGTGCAGGTTGTTGGCTTCGGCGCCCCGGAGCACGAGTTTCTCGCGGCCTGGTGTGCGACGGCGTGTCGGCACAGGGATGGAAATCTGTCCGGAAAGATAGCGGCCGGTAAGCGAGTTTGGATTAGCTTCAATCTCAGCCAGTACACCCTCGGCGAGCAACTTGCCACCAAACTCACCGGCGCCTGGACCCAGGTCAAGCAAGTGATCGGCTGCACGAAGTACATCGGCATCGTGCTCGACGACCAGGATGGTGTTGCCGAGGTCGCGCAGTTCCTCCAGGATGTGAATGAGGCGCGCAGTGTCGCGGGTATGGAGGCCGATGGAGGGTTCGTCGAGCACATAGAGCGCACCTACGAGGCGCGACCCGAGTGAAGTGGCTAACAGGATACGCTGCGCTTCTCCGCCGGAGAGCGTCGAAGCAAGGCGGTCGAGCGTGAGGTATTCAAGGCCGACAGCATCCAGAAAACTTAGGCGCGCGCGTACCTCTTCAAGGATTGGCCCAGCAATCTCTTCCTGCATCGGGGTCAGTTCAAGCGCGCCAAAAAACTCCTTGGCATGAGCGATCGTCAAAGCGGTCGCCTGACAAATATTCTTGCTATTGATGCGGACGGAACGTGCTTCGGCACGCAGCCGCTGACCACGACAGTCAGGGCATTCCGCATAGCCGCGATACTTGCTGAGCATCACCCTTACATGGAGTTTGTATTTCTTGCGCTCCATCTGCGCAAAGAAACCGAAGACACCTTCGAAGCCGCCCTTGCCGCGAAGAACTGTTTCGCGCGCTGCCTCGGGTAGCTCTCGCCACGGCACATTGAGGGGCACGCCGAGCGCTGGAGCCAGCTTCTTCAGCTCGGTAAACCATGTGCGATATTTGGGGCGGTTCCACGGGTCGATCGCACCGTCTTCGAGAGAAAGCACCTTGTCGGGAATCACCAGGTTCATGTCGAAGTCGACCGTGTTTCCGAAACCCTGGCAGCGCGGACACGCTCCAAACGGATTGTTGAAGCTGAAGAGACGCGGCTCCGGTTCCTTGCCCGGCCGATGGCAGCTTTTGCATTCAAATGCGCCACTGAAGCGATGCCGTTTGCGCTCTGCATTCTCGTCTCGCGGCACCTCTTCGAAGATCACTTCGCCGCCTTCGCGATAGGCAATTTCCGCAGCGTCGACTATGCGAGCACGGTTTTCTTCGCTAACCACAATTCTGTCCAGAAGAACAAAGACGGGCAGCGTGAAATCCAGTTCGAGCAACGACTCCGGCGTGGAAAACTCTACGATTCTTCCTTGCTGATAGAGGCGGTTGAATCCGCTCGTCCTCAACTCGGTCAACCGCGCTTTCAGCGTTTCAGTGTGGGGAGAGTCGCCGCTCGTAACTACAGGCTTGCTCTTGGCGCCGGCTTTCGTAGCGCGTGCTGGCTTCGTAGGAGACTTCGCAGCTACCACGGCTTCCGGTGTTGCCGTCCCTACGGGAAACAGGGCTTGCAGGCGAGTTCCCTCCCCCAACGCCAGCACCGCTTCAGCGATTTCGTCCATCGAATCGCGCTTGACCAGGCCGTCGCAATAGACGCAATATACTGTGCCGCAGCGGGCATACAAGAGGCGCAGGTAGTCGTAGATTTCCGTTGCTGTGGCCACAGTAGAACGCGGATTTCGCGTGGTGTTTTTTTGCTTGATGGCGATTGCGGGAGCAAGGCCATCGATGAGGTCGACGTCAGGTTTTTCGATGCGCTCAAGGAACTGTCGCGCGTACGAAGACAGCGACTCGACATACCGCCGCTGCCCTTCAGCATAGATGGTGTCGAACGCAAGCGAAGACTTTCCTGAGCCCGAAACCCCACTGACCACCGTCAGCTTCCCATGGGGAATGTCGCAGGAGATGTTCTTCAAATTATGTGTTCGCGCCCCACGGATAATGATGGCGTCGTTCGCTGGATTATTCAAAAGGAATGCACCGGTATGAAGTTGTCCGGCAGCGCACCTGTGCCCTTAGTGACCATCAGAGCGCAACCAGCCATTCTTCATTATAGGGCGTAGCCCGGCGCGTGCCCGGCTTGCATCGTGAACAAATGCAGCAAAGACACTGTATCTGCAGTTTTCAAGCTACCATCGCTTCAAGTTCGAAAACCGGCCTTGAATACGCGTAGGTCAGAGTATGTGTTGCTTCTATTGCGACTTCCCGGTCAAGGACGCCCGAGAGGTTGAGCAGTACCGTCGATGCACAGGCCGGGCACTGGTTTGAACAGTTACCAACGCAATTGCAATCCTGGCACAAGTAAGCGGATTTCAAGGGGATATGTTGCATTGTGCTGTGAGTCATGGATCCACTCCGTTCACGTATAGGCGAGCGAGAGCATGCGCTGTTACGGCCCCCCAAAAGGCACTCTCCCACCTGTTAATGGATGCAATAAGTGCTCGCAGGGTTTTTCTGCGGGGCCCCGCTACTGGAAAATTGCTCAATTATTCCAGGGTAGGTGCATTGCTGTTCCACCTATCCTTAACGGATTGAATCCTGTTTATCCTTTTGCGGATCTCCTTTGTCGAATCGCTGGGATGCGCAGACCTAGAAGACTCACCCCGCCATCACGACTTACCTGCGTGGTCACCGTATTCCCAATCGTATGGCACTCCGGTTTCACCAAGAATGAACTTGACCAGATCAGAGAATCCCGCTTCGGAGCGAACGTCGTTCGAGAGGATGAGAACACACCGCTGACTACCTTCGATGCATACGAGGGTGTTTGCGGTCTGGCCGTCGTGGCCGCCTTTGTAGAAACCGTGGCCTTGAGGTCCATCGAACACGACGACGCCCAGGCCGGCGTCCAAGTCTTTGCGCTGTTCAGCCGCCGGCAAGTCGGGGGCAAACATGGGAAATTGGCCGGCGGTGGTTATATGCAGGCCAGGCTTTGTGATTTCGGCGCGTGAGGCAGGCGTCAGGCCGTCGCCGCGCACAAGCGCGCCGGCAAACTTCGACAAGTCGGAGATGGTTGTGTTCATTGAGCCCGCCGCACGAACCTTGCTTCGCTTTTCATGGGCCTGCGGCTGGCCCTGATCGTTCCAGCCATCTGCGACATTTGTTTCGGTGCCGTTATGCCACACCAAGCTGGTGCGGGTCATGCCTAGACGGTCGAAGTTTGCGTTGGTGAGGTCGCCCACATCGAGCCCCAGTCCCTGCGCCGTGCGGCCGTGCTCGATGACGAATTGAAGCAAGATGAAGCCCTCGCCTGAATAACTGAAGCGAGTTCCGGGATCGAAATGGATGTGCAGCTTGTGATCAGGCTCAATGAACCAAAAATTGCTGAAGCCGGTGGAATGACTGAGGCACATGCGCGGGGTAATTCTCTGCCAGCGCGGATCGTCTGCAAGATCTTTGTAGGGACCGTACTTGTCCGGGAAGACCGGATCGGGTCCATAACCTGGCAGCGGATTATCTAGATCTTCCTTGATTGGCGTGTCAAGATTGAGCTTTCCCTGATCGACAAGCCGCATAACTGTGTAGGCAAACACTGTTTTGGTCAACGAAGCGCCGTACATCACTGTGTCGGTGGTAAGCGGGTCTCCCTTGGCGTTACGAATGCCATAGGCATGGACGTAGACTGGCTTGCCGCGATCAATGACCGCAACGGCCATGCCATTGGCGTGGGTCTGCGTCATGATCGAAGCAACTTTCGCGTCAACAGCAGCGTTTTTGGGGAAAGTTTGTGCAAAGCCGGAAAGGGCGATAAGAGGAACAAGAAGAAGAGAAAGAACCGGTCCCGGTATCGTCAATCGGAATGTCCTCTCTATATATACGATTTTGCCGACTTACTGTTCCCTCGGCTAGAGACCTAATTAGACTGCAAATCGGTCTCTCGTGAATTGACAGCTCCAGCCTGGAGTGACGGGCATCAAACCGCCGGGATGGGAATGAGAAACAACCTCACTCCCACAAGGCTCGAGGTTCCTGTTGAGCGGCCGCGCGGGCTATGCAATACCGGCGATCTGGTTTGAACGTCCGGTAAGCTCTATTACTTATTGAAAGGAGTGCTGTTTTCATTATCGAATTTCTTTTCCGTCCGGGAGGGTTTCATTGCCAGCTCGTTGGCCACGCGATCGATCCTCTGCTGCGGGGTTTCTGTGGAAACTGTCTCGTCTTCGACCTTCTCTTCTTTCTCGTTTACGAATTGCTGGGCCATTGTTTTTCTCCTGCACCCACTATGCCCCTCTTCGATCACTCCAGCATGTTCAATTCTGCACTCCTCAGGCATGGACTTAATCGCAAAAGGCTCCGCTTATGCCTGCAAACGATTTGTCCCAGCTACTCTTCCGTACCACAGGCCTGAATCCTTCACCGTTCGTTTTTGATCACGGTAATCAACATAAGTCAGCCCATATCTCTGGCTGTAACCGTCAGTCCATTCGAAGTTATCCATAAGACTCCATGCATGAAAGGCGCGGACCTTTGCTCCGTCTGCAATTGCTCGCGCTAACTCGCCAAGAATTCCTTTGAAAAAGGTTATTCTTCGCTGATCAGGAACGTGGCCGCCTTCCTTCTCATAGGGAGTATCCATGTAACAGCATCCGCACTCTGTCAGTTCGATAATCGGATGGTCGTATTCCTTCGAGATTTGCATCACGAGGTCGTAGATACCTCGGGGCCAAATCTCGAGGCCTGCTTGAGTAAGGGGTCCCTCTGTTGGCATGACTGCATGGAATCGCGTATATGGATCGCGTCCGTTGGTGTCCCCCGTGTCCGCCTCGATCTCTGTTCCGTATTGAAGGCCGCCTGCTTTCGTACCACCGGCGTCGGAAACAATTCGCCGGGTGTAGTAGTGGAAACCTACCCAATCGAGCGGCGCGCGCATGAGTTTTTCGTCGCCTGACTTCACACCCATTTGTTCATGGGGAGGTTCGCCGACGAACGCCTTCGGATATTCCCCCTTTAGCGCCGCATGCAGAAAGAATGTATTGTTCATTGCATGGTAGCGCGCGGTGGCAGCCAGATCCGCTTCACTCTTGGTTTTCGGATAGCCAGGCGCCATGCTGTAGGCGCTGCCAACTGTCGCCTTTGATGATGCTGCCTTGATGGCTCTGAAGCTTTGACCCTGCGCCAGGCTGACGGTGTGCAGAGCCTTGAGGAAATCGCTGAATTTGGCGCGGTTGGGGGGATGGATTCCGATTCCGTAACCGTAATATGTGAATGCCCAGGGCATGTTGAATGGCGCCCACACCGTGATGCGATCGCCTAACTCCTTGGCCAGAGTTTCCGCGTAGTCGGCGAAATAGGCAGCCAGATCGCGATTAGGCCACCCGCCGAGATCTTCGAGCCATTGCGGAAGGTCCCAGTGGTAGAGGGTGCAAAAAGGCCGGATGCTCGCTTCGAGCACCGCGTCCATCACACGCTTGTAGTGGTCGAGACCTTTTTGATTTGGCGCACCTGGGCCCGTTGGCTGAATGCGTGCCCACGAAACGGAGAATCTATAGCTCTTCTGGTTCAGCCGCTTCAGGATCGCTATGTCCTGCTTGTAAAGATGGTAGTGGTCGCAGGCAACGTCGCCCGTGTCTCCACCCTTTACATGGCCCACGCCATGCGCGTAACGGTCCCAAATTGACTCGCTCTTGCCGTCTTCGTTCCAGGCGCCTTCGACCTGATAGCTGGCTGTGGCCATGCCCCACAGAAATCCGTCTGGAAAAGACGCGCCTTGAGTTGTGTCGGTTGCTGTCGCTGTGGTGGAAGTCTGCAGCGGTGACAAATCCCCTGCGGCGAAGGCCTTCTGCCCAAGAGCAGCGCCGCCCGCCGCGGCCAGCGAGTTACTCAAAAACGCACGGCGATCCATTTTCTTGACTGGTCTCCTTATGAGAAGTCAAGATAGCACCCATCAACGGCTGGCGCAAACGTTTGAGCAATCAACATTCTCTGGATCTAAGGTTCCTCAACACGACCGGCAAACTATATAAACTCGGGGCGGCAGTGATTTATCGGGTCACTGCCGCAATTCCGCGCATTGAAGATTGACTGTCTTCCGCTTCTTAGATGTAGGGATTCAGATGCCGCAACGCTTCGTTGATGTGCTTCTCCGACCGTAGCCGGAGGCCGGCATTTTCTGGAAGATCCTCGCCACCTTCCACGTCAGTGCGTGCCTCTCTCAAGAGCTTCATTGCAGCGTGGAAAGCCGCCCTTGGGTCTCCACCGCTCTGCGGGGGCGGGGTTGCCCAAACATCTTTCCCTTCGCGGGATGCTGCTTTCTTCATCTCGGCTATGGCCTCGTCAATCTCGGTGTACGCATGGTTCCTTGCGTCAACGAGATCTGGACGGTGGTCGTTTGCGAGATACCAACGTGCCGAGCGCAGATCGGAGATGGCTTGAAGATAGTGGGGGTGCGCTTGTGCTTTTGCCGGCGTCGCCGACACAACGAATAGAAGCGCGAGGAACGCGAGAGCTGCGACTGTGACAGTTTTCAGATTACGCATTTCAGTTTTGCCTTTCTTCTGGGGGTTTGTTCTAACCGCTTAGCCGAGAGGATACTCCAATTCGACCTTTTCTTGGCTCTGAAACGGCAAGGCGTTCGTATCGGAGTGCCAATCTCATTACCTGTGCGAACCCGGCTGCTCCAATTAAGTTACGGAGAAATGAACGTCGGCCGATTTTTTCGCGGGACTCCGCACAATCAGTCCCCGACTCCAACCCTTTTCGCACGCTCATCGGCGCAATAGCAGGGTTCACCGGAGTCCACCTTAGAGATTCTCCCAAAAACCAAGCGGTAGAGGACCGTCTGGTACTCTACCGTGATTCCGGAGGTTCAAGATCGAGAATCTTTCGAATTCTAAATGAAAGGTTCGAGGTGAACGAGCGCATCGTCGATGTGCTTGATGGACCGTTCACGGAGGCCGTTGTTCTCAGGCAAATCGACGCCCGTTTCTACATCGGCACGAGCCTCTCGCAAAAGCCTGATGGCGTTATGGAATGGCGCGGCGGGGTTTCCACCACTCTGGGGAGGAGGAGTTACCCATATGTCCTTTCCATCTCTTTCAGCGGCCTTCTTCATCTCGTTGATAGCCTTGTCGATTTCTTTAATCGCATGGTCTACAGGGTTGGCCAAGTCGGGGCGGGTATCCATTTGCAGATACGCCCTTGCCGAGCGCAGATCGGACAAGGCATGGAGATACTTGGGCCCTTGTGCGCTTGCCGGCGTTGCCGGAACCAGGAGGAAAAGTGTGAGCAACGCGAAGCCTGCCAATACCGGTTTGAAAATACGCATTTCGGTCGTGCCTCTCTTCAGGGGATTGTTTCTGGTGCTTAGGCGAAAGCATACGCCATTTGAGTCTATTTGTGGTGAAGAACCAACAAAAAACCCGGATGGTGTGTGCTGATTCAGCCAACTTCCAGACTCAATCATGATGGCTGGTCCGCACCGCTCATTGCCGCCGGAGTGCCTTGATTCCCAGGGCGATCGGTGCACGTCGAACCTTTAGCCGCCCGATCAGTTCTTTCCAGGTCCGCGCCATTAAACTGGAAGAGAGGTATTCCGTGCTTCGTTTGGCCCTTTTAGTGATTCTCGCCGCACCGCTTGCTGTTAGCGGGCAAGAACAAGCTCCAACAAAACAGGAAAGTGCTGTTTCGGCACCAGGAACTGCGGTTTCTCTCCGCGCTTCTTCAACTGCTTCTCCTGAGGTGGTGGAGGCCGAGGGGGCAATTGCGAAATCCGATTGGAAGGTGGCGGAAACGAAGCTGAATCTCTGGCTAGCTTCCCACCCCGTCGATTCCCAAGCATTGTTTGACGCCGGCTATGTGGCGGATGCCCAGAGTCGTCTCGCTGATGCGGAAGGCCTTTACCGCCGCGCCATTGACGCCGATCCCAAGTCATTTGAGGCACATCTGTCACTGGGCCTGCTGCTTGCGCGCCAGGGCAACACAGATGACGCCCGCCCGGAACTGGCTCTGTCCACCACTCTGGACCCGGGGGACGCCGGGCCGGCCGTCAAAGCTCGCGCTTGGCGAGCGCTGGCCCGTATCGATCAAGACGACGACACCGAGGAGGCCTCGAACGACTTACTGGAAGCTCTGAAGCTTTCCCCGGAAACAACTGCCGACACCCTGCTCGCGGCCAACATCGCCGACCATGCCGGTGAGTTTGACGCCGCTGAGACGGCTTACCGTCGGGTAATCGCTAAAGACCCCAATTCCGCTGCCGCCCAAACAGGACTGGCTCATGTGTTGATTGTGCGCAAGCAGTATCCTGAGGCGGAAAGTCTGCTTCGGGAAGCTCTCAAGAAAGCGCCGGACAACCTGATTCTGACCGCTCAACTGGCCACTGTGCTGGCCTCCCAGGATAATGCGGAAGCGCTCCCGCTGCTTGAAAAGCTGCACGACGCCCACCCCCAGGATCCGGCGATTACACGCATGCTAGCGGCAGTACTGGCGGACGCTGGAGATTACGCCGGTTCCGACCACTATTACGTCGGCCTGCTGGCGGCGACGCCGGACGATTCCGCACTGCTGATTGCTCATGGCCAGAACCTTATTCGTCAACTTCGGTTCGCCGATGCGTTTGCAGCCTTCGACAAGGCCGCGCAACTTGACCCCAATAGCGCTGATGCCTGGAGCGGTCTGGCCTTTGCCGCCTCACGCACCAACCAACCTTCGGTTACACTTCACGCTCTTACCATGCGATCAAAAACTCTTCCGGAGGTGCCTTCCACCTACTTTTTATGGGCAACTGCGTATGACACCTTGCATCAGAACGTTGAGGCTGCAGCCTATTACCACCACTTTCTGGATGCCTCTGCCGGTAAATTTCCGGATCAGGAATGGCAAGCCCGGCAACGTTTGAAGGTGGTTGAGCAAAAAAAGTGAGCATTGTGCAGAATTGAGCTAACAAAAAATCGAGAGTTGGCCGATGATGCCAATACTGCGATGAACTTTTCAGGTCGCTCAGACAATACGAGCCAGTGAGAATGCTTATTTTTCTTCTTGCACATTCTTACAGAAGCTCTTATAGTCACGGCCTAAGGGGTTAACCAGCAACTGCGGAGGTAGCTCATGCAGTCCAAGGTTTCGTTGGCCGTACTCGTTCTTCTCGCCGTCAGCGTGCTCCCCGCCCGCGCGTCAGGCTTTGACGACAAAATCATCGACCAGGACACGATAAACGCTCTCCAGACCAAAATCCTCCAGGCGCAACCTCGCGAGCAATGCTTTCTTTACGCCGAGCTCGTTCATGAAATGACGGAGTACAGCGTTCATCAGTATGCCGCCGGCGAGGGGGATAAAGCTGCGGGCCTGCTGAAGCAGGTGCAGCAACTGGCACACAAGATTCACCTCGGGGTATCCGACGATAACAAGCGGCTTAAGAATGCCGAGATTCTGCTTCGCCACACGGCTTTCCGCCTGAACGAAATGCTGCACAACAGCAGCCTGGAAGATCAGCCGCTGGTGGCCGAAACGCTGGCCCAGGTGAGTCAGGCCCAGAATGAAGCCATGATGCAGGTCTTTCGAAAGTAGCTGGAACAACGTTTCCTTCCTGAGCTCTCTCGGAACTTTTTCAAGGTACATGTTCGCCTTCTTTCTTCGATCCTCCTTTTCTCCAACTCCAAGTATGTGCTTCAATAAGAGCGCTGAGGTCTTCGTACCCATGCGTTCCATGCGTGCCGTTGCCTACTTCGTTTTCTGCCTGTACCTTGCGGCGCCGCTGTTTGCGCAAAAGGACAAGCCAGAGCCGTTAACCGAGGCACAGATCGAACAGATTCGCGAGGCGGGGATCTATCCACCCGACCGCGTGAACCTGTATACAAAGTTTTTGAACGAGCGCGCCGACACGATCAAGAGTTTGACCTCGCGCTCCAAATCCATTGCCCGCAGCAAGCGGCTGGATGACGAACTTCAGGATTTTTCCGCCCTGATGGATGAACTCGGCTCCAACCTTGACGTCTATTCCGATCGCCATGCGGACATTCGCAAAGCATTGAAGCCCCTTTCCGACGCGAGTGAGCACTGGCTTGGAATACTGCGCGCTCTTCCAGGCGAGCCAAGTTTCGATCTGGCCCGGAAGGAAGCCATTGAGAGCGGACAGGATTTAGCCGACGAGGCCAAGCGCCTGCTGGCCGAGCAGACGGAGTATTTCAATCTTCACAAGGATGAGCAGGGGCAGGAGCGAGCGGAGCCGAAGTGATTTTAGGGATCAGGGGTTAGTGATTAGGAATACAGACCCGAGAGCCCGCCGCCTTTTGTTGGCAGATGAGCGGATCTAGCTTTAGAAGAGACCTGCCAAGTTTACTCGAGGGCGCGCCCGACGAATCACTAACCCCTAATCACTATTGCCTCTCCCCTGCTACCCTATAAACAGCCGTGCCTCCAGATTTCGTCCCAATTTTTCAGGAAGAGTACCGCGCACTCAGGCCGCGTGCGCCTATGCCGCCAATTGCGGTTCGTTTCCGGCGATTTACTTCTCTGAATACCACGATTCGGCTTCGCGAAGGGCATATCTATGTAAGCCTTTCCGACTTGCTTGAGGGGGCGCCTGAGACCGTCATTCGTGCCATTGCACATATTTTACTGGCGAAGCTCTACAAGAAACCGATCGAGGCTGCCCAGAATTTGCGGTACAAGCGATTCGCATCTTCGGCCGCGGTTACCCGCCAGACGGAGCTTATCCGGCATGCACGCGGGTCAAAACGCTTTTTCGGTCCTGAGGGTCGCTTCTACAACCTTGATGAGGTCTTCGATTCGCTGAACGTGCGCTTCTTCGGTGGCATGCTGGGCCGGCCGCAGCTTACGTGGAGCGAGCACCTGGCCAAGCGGTCTTTGGGGCACTATGACGCTGCGCATAACACTATTGTCGTCAGCAGAGTCTTCGATCGTCCTTCCAGCCCGCGTTATGCTATCGAATATTTGCTTTATCACGAGATGCTTCACTTGAAGCATCCTGTACGGATGCGGGGCCTGCGCCGGTGCGTGCATTCGCGCGAATTTAAAGCTGAGGAGTCGTTGTTTCCGCAACTGGCTGAGGCATTGGCGTTCATCAAGCGACTGTAGACAATGAACGTAACTGCGCGGCCGCGCACGATGCTAAACTGACGCCGTTCAACTGATTATTCCTGCGCTTCTCCTTCGAATCCAGCATTGGCAAAGGAGTACCGATGGCAAACACTTTTGGAACGGACATCCTGATTCAGGCCCCAGACCCTCAACTGGCGGCGGCGTTCTATGTTGACCAACTTGGCTTTACGATCACTGACGATCATCCGCAGATGATTGCGTTGAAGGGTAAAAACATCAACCTTTATATCGAACCTGGCCCGCTTCTCGGGCCGGTCCTGGAAGTTACAGTCAAGGACCTCACCGAGGCCAAGCAACGCCTGGTGGAATACGGCTGTGAAGTTGTGAAGGACGAGCCTGAGTTCCCGCGAACTTATATCAAGGATCCCTTTGGGTTGATCTATAACATCACTGAGTAGGCGGGCTCAGACCTTGTCACTGGTACGCGTGCGAAGCCACCCGTCGAGCGACGCTCCGATCGCGATGGCGAGTAGATAGGCGACGATATCCCAGATGGAGAAGATGCGGCCCAGAAGCAGGATGCCTGGGAGCGTCCGTCGGAATGCGTCCAATGCTGGTTGATGATAGAGCTTTGCGCATTCGACGGCTGTAGCGATGATTCCGGACAATATTGCTGCTGGAATCAGGCGCCAATTTGGCAGGAGGGTCGAGATGATCCAGTAGATCATCAACGCCCAGAACATAGAGCCGCCGTATTTCGATACAAGAGGCGGAAGACCCATGGGCACAAATCGGATGGCCAGGCCCGCGGCGATAGTACCGAACATCAGCGCCAGAGATAGGGGCGTGGGGCGGGGTGACATTTCTCCGAGGCTAACATGGGGGCGGTTTCTTGTGCCAGCACTGCTAGCATTGAAGTCACTGCTAGCGGATTTGTGCTATGATCTGGCAATGGCGACGATCACAATACGTAATCTCGACGAGAAGGTTAAGCGCGCGTTGCAGGTACGAGCCGCGTTGAACGGAAGGTCGATGGAGGCTGAAGCGCGGGCAAGCCTGTCTGAAGCCGTAGAACGGGGAGTATCGGTGGAACCAGAAGAGGACCTTGGCACAGCGATTCACAAACGGTTCGCAGCGTTCGGAGGCATGGATCTGCAGATTCCACCGCGCCGGTTTTCCAGTCGCTCCGAAAGCGAACCGGACGAAAAGTCATCAAAGCCCACTACGCCAGAGGAAGGTCTGGGAACAGCGATTCATAAGCTTTTTGCTCCCTTGGGTGGCGTTGATTTGCAGATTCCAACGCGCCGTAAATCGCACCGGCAGACACCTACCTTCGAATAATGATAATTCTCGACACCAATGTCCTCTCCGAAGCTATGAGCCCCCGACCTGAACCTGATGTCATGG
>Ga0302140_10002963_pt1 | contig 21905 bp, 18 predicted proteins | sample I_Bog_E1_1_FD_202095 | JGI IMG/M metagenome (GOLD analysis project Ga0302140, IMG submission 202095) | Peat permafrost microbial communities from Stordalen Mire near Abisko, Sweden - I_Bog_E1_1 | ecosystem: Environmental > Terrestrial > Soil > Wetlands > Peat | place: Sweden: Abisko, Stordalen... | reverse complement strand
CATGTACTTTATCAAGGCAGAATTGTAAAATCTGGTACGAGGGAGTTAGCACTTGAATTAGAAGGCAAGGGATATGATTGGATTAAAAAAGAATTTTCGGAACTCGCAGTATAATACGAAATGGAACTAGTAACCGCAAAGACAAATATTGGCCGTGGGGCATTACCCGAAGCTGAAATAAGCAAGAATAAGAACATACTTGATAAGTGGATAAAAGAGGCAGGAGCGCGATTAAGTGATACAGGCGCTATTGCAAAAAGCATACAACTAAAAGCGGAAGATAATTTTGCTGTTGTTGGTCTCCCAAATAAAAAAACGGAAGATTTTAAATACACATCTATTCGTTCTTACCTGCAAGAAGAGTACACGGCAAAGAATGGCTCTGTAAGCCTTAAAGAAAGTGAAATAGAACATTTACTGGCAGATGATTATGTATCTGTGGTATTGATAAACGGCAAATATGTTCCGGAATATTCCCGCTTGAAAAAACTTCCTGAAGGAGTAACTATTAAGAGTTTATTCAAAGCCCTTGAAGAAGGGAACGATGTTGCGGTAAAACAATTTAATGCCGGCTTGGAAAGCACTGCCAATCCGCTTGCAATGATGAACACAGCCCTTGCAGGCGATGGTATTTTCATCAGCATACCGGAAAATTTTTCATGTCCAATACCGGTGCTTATTGCAAATATCTGCACGGGCGAAGCAAAGAGTTTATACAATCCGAGGCACCTGGTATATCTTCACAAAAATGCTGAACTGACGTTGATAGAATCGTTTCATTCTGTTAAGCAAACCGGTAAAACGTTTACCAACCCTGCTACCGAATTTTATTTAGAAGATAATGCATCACTCGAGAATTATATTTTACAGGATGAGGATGTTTTATCGCAACGGAATGATGTGCGACACTTTACCGTAAACACCGGAAGCCGCATGAATAGTGTTACAATATCTCTTGACGGGGGCATGGTTCGCAATGATCCTACTGTTTTTATAAATGGGGAAAATGCCGAAGTGCATCTTAACGGATTATTTGTGGTGAAAGTAAATCATCATACCGATAACCATACCATGGTAGAGCACCGTGCACCTAACTGCCTTAGCAACGAGCTTTACAAAGGGGTAATTGCCGATAATGCCACGGGAGTATTCAACGGAAAAATATTGGTTTACCGTGATGCGCAAAAAACCAATGCCTATCAGTCCAACAAAAATATTTTGATGGGTGATAAATCTGTTATAAATACCAAACCGCAATTGGAGATTTATGCCGATGATGTGCGTTGCACACATGGAACTACTACCGGTAAGTTAAATGAAGAAGCTTTATTTTATATGCGTTCCAGGGGATTGAATGAGAAGCTGGCAAAAAATATTTTGCTGCAGGCTTTTGCAAAAGAAGTCAGCAATACGATTAAGAATGAGACTTTCCGGACGCTTATTGAACAGAAAATAGAGGAGAATATCCAATAACATATTACTATGGATATTGTCATAAAATCGACAGCGTTGAATAAAGAACTGGATGTAGAAACTATACGTAAGGACTTTCCAATACTACATACCAAAGTTCATGGACAACCGCTTATTTATTTTGATAATGCGGCTACTTCACAAAAGCCCCTGGCAGTTATAAATGCTATTGACACGTATTATAAAGAGACAAATAGCAATGTGCACCGTGGAATACATTACTTAAGTAATAAAGCTACGAATGAGTTTGAAGAATCCAGAAAAACTATCGGGACGCATTTAAATGCATCCCCCGAAGAAATTATTTATACCCGCGGAACTACTGAAGCCATCAATCTTGTAGCATTTTCATTCGGTGAGGCATTTGTGAAAATCGGAGATGAAATTATCATTTCGCAGATGGAGCATCACTCCAATATTGTTCCATGGCAAATGCTTTGCGAACGCAAAAATGCCATTCTGAAATTTATTCCCGTTACCGAAAATGGCGAGTTGAAAATGGAGGAGTTTAAAAAATTACTTTCTTCTAAAACGAAGCTGGTAGCTGTTAATCATGTATCGAATACATTAGGAACTATCAATCCTATAGAAGAAATTATTGCATCGGCACATGCCAAAAATATTCCTGTTTTGTTGGACGGAGCACAGGCAGTTCCTCATATGAAAGTGGATGTAAAAAAACTGGATGTGGACTTTTATTGCTTCTCCGGGCATAAACTTTTTGGGCCAACCGGCATTGGGGTACTATATGGAAAAAGTAAATGGTTAAATAAAATGCCGCCATATCAGGGAGGTGGAGAAATGATTAAACAAGTAACACTTGAAAAAACGACTTATAACGAGCCACCTTTGCGATTTGAAGCCGGAACACCTAATATTGAAGCATCTATAGTTTTAGCTAGAGCGATTGATTATATAAACAAAATTGGTCTGGATAAAATTGCAAAGCATGAGCACGATTTGCTGTTATATGCGACAGAAAAATTAGAGAAAATAGAAGGAGTAAGAATTATTGGAACCGCGCCGCATAAGACTAGTGTTGTGTCGTTTATTGTGGAAGGTATTCATCCTTCCGATATTGGTACTTTGCTGGATAAGCAGGGAATTGCTGTCCGCACCGGACACCATTGCACGCAACCGCTGATTGACTTTTTTAAAATCCCAGGAACGGTACGGGCTTCTTTTGCTTTTTATAATACCTTTGAAGAGATCGATATTTTTATAAAAGCCCTTAACAAGGCCATAAGCATGCTGAAATAATATGAGCATAGAGGAAACAGAAAACGAAATAGTGGAAGAGTTTGAAATTTTCCCGGAATGGATGGAGAAATACGAACACATCATTGAGATAGGAAATTCAGTGCCTAAGATAGATGAAAAATACAAAGATGAAGCCCACGAGATAAAAGGTTGTCAGAGCAAAGTATGGCTGCATTCGGAATTGAAAGACGGGCATATTTTTTACTCAGCAGATAGTGATGCTATTATTACTAAAGGTTTAGTAGGATTGGTAATCAGGGTTTTTTCAGGACATACTCCCGAAGAAATTTTACCGGCTAATCTAAGCTTTATTGATAAGATTGGATTACATGAACATCTTTCACCTACTCGTTCAAATGGCCTTACAGCTATGATAAAACAGATTAAATTGGATGCGCTTGCGCAACAAGCTTTAGTAACAAAAAAATAAAATGCCTGCAGTTATAAATAGCAAAAACGAAGAGTTGAGCACCAAAGTAGTGGATATGCTAAAGACCTGCTATGACCCTGAAATACCTGTGGATATTTGGGAATTGGGTCTTATTTACGAAGTAAACGTAAATGAAACAAATGATGTGGTTGTTACTATGACACTTACATCTCCATCTTGCCCGGTGGCTGAATCATTACCCGTGGAAGTTGAACAAAAGATAAAAGATCTGGAAGGCGTTACAAGCGCCAAAATAGAACTCACCTTCGACCCGCCCTGGGAAAAAGAAATGATGAGCGAAGTAGCTCAGTTGGAGTTAGGGTTTATGTAATCTGGGAGTTCTATCTGCTCAAATACAAATTCCGCTGAGAATAAACATCCAGGAAGTATTCGTCCGTCAGGTCATCTATAAAGTGAATAGCTTCGCCCGTTGATTTCATTTCAGGTCCTAATTCTTTTTTCACCTCTGCAAACTTATCGAATGAGAAAACCGGAACTTTTATCGCATATCCTTTCTTACGTGGATTAAATTTAAAGTCTTTTACTTTCTTTGCTCCCAGCATTATTTTGGTGGCATAGTTCACATAGGGTTCATCGTAAGCCTTGCAAATAAAGGGAACAGTGCGCGATGCCCGAGGATTGGCTTCAATGATATATACAATGCCGTTCTTAATCGCAAACTGAATGTTGAGCAAGCCTACTGTTTTTAGCGCTACTGCAATCTTACGGGTATGGTCCTCAATTTGCTTTATTATATTCTCGTCTAAATCGAATGGAGGAAGCACAGCATACGAATCACCAGAGTGAATTCCTGCAGGTTCTATATGTTCCATAATACCTATTATGTAAACATCCTTGCCATCGCAAATAGCGTCGGCTTCCGCTTCTATTGCGTTCTCTAAGAAGTGGTCAATGAGTATCTGATTGCCCGGAATATCTTCCAGCAATGCTATTACATGTTGCTCTAATTCTTCTTCGTTAATAACAATTTTCATGCTTTGTCCCCCTAATACATAAGATGGACGCACGAGTAGAGGGAAGGTCAGATTTTTTGAAAATTCAGAAGCTTGATCAACTGTTTCCACTACTCCAAATTCAGGGTAAGGAATGTTGTTATCACGCAATAGTGCGGAGAATTTCCCTCTGTCTTCAGCTAAATCAAGCGCCTGGAAACTGGTGCCGATAATTTTTATTCCGTAGCGTTCTAATTTTTCCGCCAATTTAAGAGCTGTTTGTCCGCCTAACTGGACAATAACTCCTTCAGGCTTTTCATGCAGAATGATTTCATAAATATGTTCCCAGAAAACAGGTTCAAAGTATAGCTTATCCGCCACATTAAAATCAGTGGAAACTGTTTCCGGGTTGCAATTGATCATAATAGTTTCGTACCCGCATTCTTTTGCAGCAAGCACCCCATGCACACAGGAGTAATCAAATTCAATACCTTGTCCTATACGATTGGGGCCTGATCCCAGTACAACAATTTTCTTTTTATCGGAAACAATAGATTCATTTTCTTCTTCAAAAGTGGAATAGAAATAAGGAGTTTTGGCCTCAAACTCGGCTGCACAGGTATCCACCATTTTATAAACCCGCTTAATTCCCATCTCTTCCCTGCGTTTGGCAAATACTTCGCTTTCCATGCAACGCAAAAGGTGGGCTATTTGCCTATCGGCATAACCTTTGCGTTTCGCCTCCAGCATCATTTCACGAGGGATATTGTTGATGGTATATTTTTCAATTTCCTTTTCTAAGAAAACCAACTCCTCAATTTGGCGCAAGAACCAGGGGTCTATTCTAGTTAATTTTTGAACTGTTTTTACCGGAATGCCTAATTTTAGGGCATCGTAAATATGAAAGAGCCTGTTCCAGCTGGGGTGTTCCAGGCTTTGAATAAGTTCGTCCTGTTTTTTTAATTCCTTTCCATCGGCACCCAAACCGTTTCTTTTTATTTCCAGAGATTGGCAGGCTTTCTGCAAGGCTTCCTGAAAACTGCGGCCAATGGCCATCACTTCTCCAACCGATTTCATTTGTAAACCCAATTCACGCTTAGCTCCTTTAAACTTATCGAAGTTCCAGCGCGGAATTTTTACAATTACATAATCAAGAGTGGGTTCGAAAAATGCAGATGTGCTTAATGTAATTTGGTTTTTTAGTTCATCTAAATTATACCCGATTGCCAGTTTGGCCGCAATTTTAGCAATGGGGTATCCGGTTGCCTTGGATGCCAAGGCTGATGAACGCGATACCCGTGGATTTATTTCAATGGCAATAATATCTTCCTTTTCGTCGGGGCTTACGGCAAACTGTACATTACATCCTCCGGCAAAATTCCCGATGGAGCGCATCATACGTATGGCCATAGTACGCATCTTTTGGTAAGTAGTATCCGAAAGTGTCATGGCAGGGGCAACGGTAATGGAATCGCCCGTATGGATGCCCATAGGGTCAAAGTTCTCTATAGAACAGATGATATTTACGTTGTCATTATTGTCACGTAAAAGTTCTAACTCAAACTCTTTCCAGCCGAGCATGGCTTTGTCTATTAATACCTCATGAATGGGTGAAGCTTCAAGGCCTCTTTTAAGAGCATCTTCAAATCCCACGGCAGTATATGAGAAGGATGCTCCTGTACCTCCCAGTGTATAAGAAGGCCTGATAACAAGAGGGAAACCAATATCTTGTGCAATTTCTTTACCTCTTAAAAAGGAATTAGCAATAGCAGAAGGAGCGCAGGCCACGCCAATATCCTCCATGCACTTGCGGAATTTCTCCCGGTTTTCGGTTATTTCAATAGTTTGAATATCAACACCTATAATGCGAACGCCATACTTTTTCCAGATGCCCATTTCATCTGCTTTTATGCAGAGGTTAAGGGCAGTTTGTCCGCCCATAGTAGGCAGAACGGCATCTATTTTACGCTCTTCCAGTATTTTAATAATGGAAGTTACATTTAATGGCAGCAGGTAAATATGGTCTGCCGTAACCTTATCGGTCATAATGGTGGCAGGGTTGGAGTTGATAAGCGATACTTCAATCCCTTCTTCCCTTAATGAGCGTGATGCCTGCGAACCGGCGTAATCAAACTCGCAGGCCTGACCAATAATAATAGGGCCGCTTCCTATAATAAGTACAGATTTTATGCTTTTATCTCTTGGCATGGTGTATTTTTTCGGTTGCGAATTTAGGGATTTATACCTATGCCGCAAGGTAGAAACATATTAACAAAAGGCATTCTTTTTTGACAATCGCCTGCTAATGGAGCAGAAAAGCAAATTTATCAGATATTTGTACATTGCAATCGGTAAATTAATTTTAAAAAATAGTCTATGGATTCCATGCGCATATTTGACATCCCCTACCTGCAGAAAGAAAAATTTCCCAAAGAGGATTGTATTGCCTCCAAAGTGAATGGAGCGTGGCTTAAAATAAGTACCGATCAATTTATTTCCACATCGGAAAACCTGGCCTACGGATTTATAAATGCAGGAATTAATAAAGGAGATAAGATAGCCAGCATAAGTTCGAATAACCGAATTGAGTGGAATTTTCTGGATATGGCCATTTTAATGACAGGGGCCGTGCATCTGCCTATTTATCCAACCATAAGCGATGACGATTATAAATTCATTTTCAACGATGCTGAAGTAAAATATGTATTTGTTTCCGATCAGAAATTATATGATAGGATCAAGGTAATTGCAAAGGATATTCCAACCATCAAGAACGTTCATACGTTTGATGAAATAAACGGTGCCGCACATTGGAAAGAGATGTTGAGCGTCGGCGAAAAAAATCCTTGCCCCGAAAAACTTGAATCTATTAAAAGGTCTATCAATCCTGCAGATTTAGCTACTCTTATCTACACTTCAGGAACTACCGGAACACCAAAAGGTGTGATGCTTTCACACAATAATTTGGTGAGCAATGTGCTATCAGCAAAAGTATTTGTCCCTGTGAGGGAACATGGCAGGGCATTGAGTTTTCTTCCGCTTTGCCATGTATATGAGCGCATGTTGAATTACCTTTATCAATATCTGGGTATTTCTATTTACTATGCCGAAAGCATTGATGCCATTGGCGATAACCTGAAAGAAGTGAAGCCCGAAATATTTGTTGTTGTTCCCAGAGTACTGGAAAAAATATTCGACAAAGTGTTGGCTGTAGGCAATACACTTACCGGATTGAAAAAGAAAATTTTCTTTTGGTCGGTTGATATAGGTGTACGTTTTGAAATGGACCATGCTAATGGATGGTGGTACGATTTTAAATTGGGCATTGCCCGTAAACTGGTATTTAAAAAATGGCAGGAAGCTATTGGTGGTAACGTAAAAGTTATTGCATCGGGTAGCTCTCCGCTTCAACCGCGTTTACAACGGATTTTTTGGGCGGCAGGCATTCCTGTACTGGAAGGTTATGGGCTTACTGAAACATCTCCTGTTATTTCAGTAAATATTTTGGAACCGGGTGGTGCAAAGTTTGGTACAGTTGGTCCAATTATTCCGGGAGTGGAAGTTAAAATGGCTGAGGATGGAGAAATACTATGCAAAGGCCCCAATGTAATGATGGGATATTACAAACGACCTGACCTTACTGCTGAAGCTATTGACAAAGATGGCTGGTTTCATACAGGTGATATAGGTGTTTTTAATGGAAAGTTCCTGATGATAACAGACCGTAAAAAGGAATTATTAAAAACCTCCGGCGGGAAATATGTGGCTCCGCAACCTATTGAAAATAAAATGAAAGAATCACCATACATTTCGCAAATTATGGTGGTGGGCGACGGGCGCAAGTTTACAGGAGCCTTAATAGTTCCCAACTTTCATAATCTGGAAGATTGGTGTAAAACCAATAATGTTGCTATAACAGAACACCGGATGCTTATTCAAAATGATAAGGTGCATAAATTATATGAAGCAGAAAGGGACCGTTTAAATGCAAGTTTCGGGCATGTGGAACAGGTAAAGCGCTTTGAACTTTTGCCCGATGAATGGACCATAGAAGGGGGAGAGCTTACCCCGACGCTTAAACCAAAACGTAAATTTATTCTGGAAAAATACAAGTTTTCGGTGGAGAAAATTTATGCGGAGTAGATTCCAAAACAATTCCTATTTATTAAACGCCTTCAACCTTAATTTAGTTATCACTCTTTTAGTAGAAAGCGGGAAATCCCCATCCATCATCCAATTATAATAGGAAGGTTCACTTTTAAATATTTCAGCAACCGGTTTGCCTTTGTGTTTGCCAAAGTTAAAAACCTCCACGCCCTTTTTATCGCGTACTATTCGTCCGGCTAAATCAACATTATCGTTATTGGAACTGAATTTTTGAAGAAAAGCTACATTTCCTTCCAGGTTATCGTATTTTTCAAGCTGGGCTTGTAATATCTCATAGGTTGCTTTAGCATCGGCTTCGGCTCCATGCGCGCCTGTAAGGTCTTTGTGGCAATAGAATTTATAAGCTGCAGCCAAGGTGCGCTGCTCCATTTTATGGAATATATTTTGAACATCAATCAATTTGCGATTTTCGATATCAAAATCCACTTCTGCTCTTAAAAATTCCTCCACCAGTAAGGGAATGTCAAACTTATTAGAGTTATAGCCTGCCAAATCACATTGGTCTAATATTTTTAAAAGAACCGGTGCCAATTGCTTAAAAGTCTGGCAATCCTTTATGTCTTTATCAAAAATGCCATGAATACCAGATGCTTCTGCCGGAATTGGTATGGTGGGATTTATGCGGAAGGTTTCGGTAACAGTTGTATCGTCCGTCAATAATTTAACAATGGAAATTTCGACAATCCTATCTGATCCGATATTAACACCGGTTGTTTCAAGGTCAATGAACGCTACAGGGCGATTCAGCTTTAGTTTAGGCATATCCAATAGAGCTTGTTTTGTTAGTTTATTTAGGCTTTAAAGTGGGCTAAGTTATTGTATTTTGTTTAGAGTATAGCCCAATGCGGGTGATTATTAAAGCCTGTGCTGAGTATCTATTGATATTTCCACTCATTAATTCACTAAAATTATTACTTTTGCGCTCCGTTTTTACTGAACAAAGAATAATTTAATTAAACTATGATAAAACGCACGATTCTACTTGTTTCACTTTTTTCAGCGCTTGCGGTTATTTCCAGCGCCCAGACTGATGGCTCTCAAATTCTTATGACCGTGGGTAACCAACCGGTTCCCGTTAGTGAATTTAAGGCCATGTATTATAATAATCTTTCAAAAGATTCACTTAAAAGTCCTAAGGCTTTGAATAATTATATGAAGCTTTTCATTGACTTCAGGCTTAAAGTGAATGCCGCTATGGATGCCCGCTTGGACACTACGCCTTCATTTAAGCAGGAAATGAACGAATATCGTGATAAGCTTGCCGAACCTATGATGCATGATTCAGCCGTTGAAAATCAGCTGATAAGGCAAGCCTATGAAAGAATGAAATGGGATATAAAGGCGGAACATATTCTAATTAAACTTGCTCCCGATGCTTCTCCGGCTGATACACTTTTAGCCTATAAAAAATTAATGAAATTCCGTGAAAGAATAATTAAAGGAGATACCACTTTTGAAGGTGTAGCCAAAAGATATTCGGATGATTCCTATTCAAAAGATAAAGGTGGCGACTTAGGTTATTTTACCAGTATGGGGATGGTTTATCCCTTTGAAACAGTTGCCTATGATACAAAACCGGGTGAGATATCCAAGCCTGTTCGCACGCAATTTGGCTATCATATTATAAAAGTGATTGACAGAAGGCCTGATGTAGGCCAAATTGAAGTGGCTCATATTATGATTCGTACATCTCCAAAAATGACACCGGCTGATTCCATAAAAGCCAAAGCTAAAGCCGATTCTATTTTCCAATTGGCACAACAAGGTCAGGATTTTGGCGAGTTGGCTAAAAAGTATTCGCAAGATCAATATTCTTCCAGAAAAGGGGGCGTTCTTCCCTGGTTTGGTGTTGGCAGAATGGCGAAAGTTCCCGAATTTGAAAAGGCTTCATTTGGATTAAAAAATGTGGGAGATATTACAGAAGTTAAAACCTCCTTTGGATGGCATATTATAAAACTGGAAGGTAAAAAACCTATACTGCCGTTTGATTCCGTAAAAGAAGAAATAACCACAAGGATGAAGAAAGACAGCCGTTCTGAATTAGCAGTTGACGCATTGGTGGCAAATGTAAAAAAGCAAAATAACTTTAAAGAATACCCTGAAGCTAAAAAGGAGTTTGCCGGTTGGATAGATGCATCTTTCTATACAGGTAAATGGTCAGCTGATAAAGTTAAAGGACATACTGCTCCTTTATTTACATTGGGAAATGTGAATTATACCCAGGAGGATTTTGCAGCATTTGCGGCCAAAAACCAAATGAGCGGAGAGGATAAAGGTGGTGAATATGCTGTAAATATTCTCTACCCGAAATACGTTAAAAAGGAAGTATTGAAATTTAAAAATGACGGCCTGGAAAAGGAAGATCCAAAGTTTGCTGATATGCTAATGCAATATAAAGATGGCATATTGCTTTTTGATATTACCGACCAAATGGTATGGTCAAAAGCATTAAAGGATACTGCAGGGCTAAAGAGTTTCTATGGTATGCACAAAAATGAGTACATGTGGCCTGAACGTTGTGAGGCATCGATATATACCTGTTCAACAAAAGAAGTGGCAAATGAAGTACGGAAAATGATGAAAGAGAAGAAGGCGGATAAGGATATATTAGCTGACATAAATGGCAAAACTCCCAAATCACTCACCATTACTACTAACAAATATGTAAAAAATGATAATCCGATGGTAGACGCTAATTGGAAAAAAGGTACATCGGAGGATATGGATAAAGATGGTAAAGTTGTTTTTATTGATGTAAAAGCTGTTCTGGCTCCTGAGCCCAAAACATTGGATGAAGTGAGGGGTTTGATTACAACTGATTATCAAAACTACCTTATGGACCAATGGTTAACCGGTTTGCATTCAAAATATCCTGTAACCCTTAATAAGCAGGTGCTTTCTACTATAGTTCCCCAGTAAGGGATATAATTAAAAAAACAGCAAAAGCAAAAGAGTCCCGACGGTATCGCCGGGACTCTTTCATTTTGGCTTTGCAATAAATGCTTACTTATGACAAGTGCAAGTCTTAGACGTGCAGGTTGCAGGAGTGCATTTTTTAGAAGTGCAAACGCACTTGCTTGAGCATGTTTTTACACAGGTGCTCCCTTTGCAACAGCTTTTAACTTTTGTACTGTCGCCGGCAATTGCAGCCAGTGATAATAACATAACTGTGCTTGCCATTAAAATTTTACGTTTCATGATTTGAAAATTTAATATTTATTATTCCGAGAATTTTAGCCTGTTTAAAATAAACAAGACTCATAGTTTAGGTTATGCAGCCAATTCAGGCGGACGCCAGCAATCGGAACAATAATTGGGGAGTAAAACTCCGCCGTGTGCAAAGAGCAGCGTATTTTCCCCGTAGAATATTTTAATGGTGGTATTTTGTTGCTCCGGAATAAATCCAATACAACAGCAACATTGTGCAAATGGATTGGACATGTCATTATTACAACATCCAAATGGTAATTTTTGAGCCTGTTTCTTTTCCGTTTGCTTATGCTTTTGGCAACAAGCCATAGTGCAGACTTGCTTTTCTTTAGTAAGCCCGTTATGAACTAAGGTGACCATAGGCTGGGCTATAAGCGAAGAGAAATAGAACAATAATATAGTCGCTGAAATTTTCATTAAAGCAAAGTTAGGCAAAAGGAATGAGAAAGGGAATTAAAAAATGTTAAGGCCAGGTCTAAAAGTAACCCCGGTCATTAAACTTTAACTATACAAGTCCCGGCACTTGCTAATTTGTCCTTTTTAAGTTTGATTTTCTTACTTTTGCCGGATGGCAACATACAATATATCCGGAGTTCCGGGATCAATCACTCAAGATTTAAAACTGAAAGGTTTCAAGATTCACGAAATATCAGGAACCGCAAATCACTATGTTTCGCAAGGCAGGCGCGATTTTTATAAAGTAGGCTTGGTAAGCGGCAATATGACTGTTTACTATGGCGATAGGACAATAAAAATAAATGATACCGTTCTGTTTTTTGTCAATCCCAATGTTCCCCATTCCGTTGTGCGCAGTTCTAAAAAGACAACCGGCATTGCCTGTCTCTTTACCGAAGACTTTATTATAGGCAGGGAGCGGTCGGAAATTTTGAAAAACTCTCCATTAGGAAATTTTGATAGTTCACCTGTAATTCAACTTAACAAAGAACAGGCTGTGTTTATGTCCGGCCTTTTTCAAAAGATGCAGTCTGTGCACAGCGGTGAATATGATTACAAGGATGAATTGCTCAAGAGTTGCATAGAGCTTATCATTCACGAAGCGCTTAGAATTCAGCCCACAGTAAATGGGTTGCAGCAAAAAAATGCAGCTACCCGAATCACAAACCTGTTCATGGATTTACTGGAAAGGCAATTCCCCATTGATAGTACCGCAGAGCCACTCAAGCTGAGAACCGCCAAGGACTTTGCCGGAAGCCTCTCGGTTCACGTAAACTACCTTAACCGCTCGGTAAAGGAAGTAACAGGCAAGCCGACATCAGTACACATAGCTGAACGTGTAGCTGCCGAAGCGAAGGCCCTTTTACTATATACCGATTGGAGTGTGGCAGATGTTGCCTACGGCTTGGGCTTCGAATACCCCACCTATTTCAACAACTACTTTAAGCGGATAACAGGTGTTACCCCAAAATCTCTTCGGAAAGAGAAGGTTTGAAAATCATACTTTTTGGTTTGATTCTTGTTAACACAGAACCCCGGTTTAAGCGGTACTTTGCATCATTAAATTCAATTAGTATGAAAACAGAAAATAATAAACGTCTAGCGCTTGTCACCGGGGCTAATCAGGGAGTAGGACTTCAGGTAGCAAAGCAACTTGTTGCACACGGCTTTACGGTGCTACTTGGCTCACGCAATTTTAAGCGCGGCGAAGATGCAGCTAAAGAAATTGGAGCCGGTGCCATAGCCATTCAGCTTGATGTTACTGATGCGACTTCTATTGCCGCCGCCGCAGAGCGTATCGGCAATGAATTCGGCCACCTCGACCTGCTCGTAAACAATGCAGCTATCTCGAATATAAACAAAGGAAACTTGTCGATACAGGAGTACTATAAGTTGAGTAAAGCCAGTAATGTGCCCCTTGATGAAGTACGCGCTGTTTGGGAAACCAATGTGTTCGGTGTACTTGCCGTTTACCAGGCCATGCTGCCGCTTTTACGTGAGGCAACTACAGCCCGCATTGTGAACGTGTCGAGTGCCGTTGGCTCACTGGTGCTGAACGCAGACCCTGCCTACCATTATCACCCGTTTTTCGGGCCGGTTTACCCTGCGTCCAAGACTGCTCTCAATGCTATAACCTTGGCCATGATGGTTGAATTGGAGTCGACAACAATCAAGGTCAATTTAGTCTCCCCGGGCTTTACTAAAACAAACCTCAATGGATATGAAGGCACGCAATCTGTGGAGGAGGGTTCCCGCGAAGTTGTTCGTGTTGCACTGCTTGGCCCCGATGGCCCGACAAGCACTTTCACACGCTGGGAAAATGAAACCATTCCATGGTAATTTATAAAATGCATATTCATGAAAGATATTTCCCAGGATAATTGCAAAGAAACACCGGGGCAACTTGCTCCCATTGTAGACTTTAATAAATGCGAAGCCAAAGGGCCCTGTATTGAGGAATGCCCGTATTATGTATTTGAAATGCAAACCATAACCAAGGAAGACTACAGTAAGTTGGGTTTTTTAGGTAAACTAAAAACCCGTGCACATGGCAATAGAAAAGCGTATGTAGTAAAACCTGAACAATGCCACTCATGCGGCATCTGTGTTATTGCTTGCCCCGAAAAAGCCATTAAACTTAAAAAAGTTTCCTGATCAAATTTTAATAAAAAATAATATGAAAAAGATTTTAGTTACCGGTGCCACCGGAAAAGTAGGCAGCAGATTTGTTAAACGTGTATTAGCAAAAGGCTACGATGTTCGTATCTTAGTGCGTGATGCCGCAAAAGCATCGTCATTAGCTGAGCTCGGCGCCGAAGTTGTTATCGGGGATTTAAATAATGCGGATACGTTGCCTCCCGCTGTAGAAGGTATTGATGCGGTTATACACATAGCTGCATTCTTCCGCAGCTTTACGGATAATGAAGGTATTATAAAGACGAATCATGCCGGAACCGTGGCGCTTGCCAATGCTGCCATTGCAGCAGGTATAAAGCGATTTGTTTTCACGAGTACCGGCAATGTATATGGCTCCGATTACGGACGCCCTGCCAAGGAAGATGATGTAGTTAACGTGAATGACCCAAGAGCATATTCGTCCAGTAAAATTGCAGCAGAAAATGAACTCATTTCCCTTCATAAAAACAAAGGCTTTGATGTGCGCGTACTGCGTTTAGGTTTTGTTTATGGAGACAGAGATCCTCATATAGAAGAGATAATACCTGTAATGAAAAAGTGGAAACGTCATTCCGGTTACAGAATGCATATGGTCCATCATTTAGATGTTGCCCAGGCGTTAACTATACTGCTTCATACCGATGGGCTAAATGGAGAGATATTTAATGTGGCCGATGATGCGCCTATTAGCGTATATGAACTTGTTGATTCTTTTGGACAGACAGCTGATACATTCGACCCTGCAGAAGGACCACTGGCTAAACCATTTGAAGGCATAATGGATATTTCCAAACTCAGGCGCAGGACAGGCTTCAGGCCACTTGTGCCCAGTTATTATGTGGCACGTGATCTGAATATTTTGTAGTCCGATGTCGGACTGGCAATAAGACAACATAAAACCTCCCTATACCTCTAAGTTGTGCATAGTGAGTATGGGGAGGAAAATGTACGGAGGTTTCTTTTTCAGAATTAAAAACTACCCTTATCTAAATCAGCTATCATTCCTTCATGAGTTGGTTGCCATCCAAGCCATTTCTGTGTTAATGCGCTGGAGGCAGGCATATCAGTAGCGACAGGAATAGCTAACCAGCCGAAATGCGCAGCCGCTTCTTCTTTGGTTTTGGATACAACGGGAAGCTTCAGTCTTCCGCCAATGGCAGTAGCAATATCTTTCAGAGATACTCCTTCTTCTCCTACAGCATGATACTTGAGTCCTGCCATTCCTTTCTCCAATACAAGCCTGTATAAAAGGGCTACGTCAAGTACGTTCGCAGCAGCCCAACGATTGTGGCCATTATCAATATATGCTGATAAACCTTTCGCCTTTGCAATGCTAATGAGCCCACTTACCAAACCATGTTTGGCCGGGTTGTGGACTTGCGGTAGGCGAACTACTGATACGCGAATATCTTTGGACAACAAGGCAAGTGCAGCTTGTTCCGAAACACGCGGTAAACGAGGGTTTAGAAGCGCATCTGTTTCTTCCGTAGCAATCTGCCCGCCATTGCGCGGACCTATACCCGATGTAACAATCAGTGGACGATTAGAACCTGCAAACTCTTCGCCCAGTGCTTCAATTGCCAATCGGTCCATTTCAGCGGCTTCAGCAAATTTTGAAAAATCATGATAAAAGGCGAGGTGAATCACAGCATCTGTTTTCCCAGCTCCGCTTTTAAGGCTATTCGGATCTTCCAAGGTGCCTTGATGCACTTTGGCACCAATATTAGTAAGCAATTTGGCTGATTCTTCTGACCTCGCAAGACCCAATACTTGGTGGCCTGCGTTAATTAATTCCCGCACTACAGCAGATCCAATGAAGCCTGAAGCTCCTGTTACAAATACACGCATGTTTTTATTTTTTAATTAGTTAATAATACTGCAGGATTTTAAATCCTTCCCGGTGCAAAATTGCATAAAGACCTACCCCAATGCGAGGACATTTGTCTCGTTTTCTATTTACTTCTTACTTGTGCGTGCCTTATTCGGGTAAGTGTCTTGCGGGTTACCCCGAGGTACGAAGCTACCATGTGCAGCGGCACACGAGCGTATATGTCAGGATAATTTTTTATGAACTCTTCATGCTTTTCTTCGGCAGTTGAACTGATACCGCTTAGTATGCGCTTCCTCAAAGAAGAGCCGCTGCCCAAAATCATTTTACCAAAATAAGTTTTCAAGCCAGGGATATTGTCTATCAGGTAACGGAGATCGTTTTTGGTCCATAATACCAATTCGCTGGACTCTAATGCATCAATATTAAGTAAAGATGGCGTGGCATTATCAAAACTTTCCGGTTCTGTGGTCCAACTATTTTCAGGAGAAAAACGCAGAATATGTTCGCTGCCTTGCTCGCCTATTGCATAAGTTCTTAAAAGGCCTTTGGCAATAAATATTTTATACCGACATATTTCACCTTCGCGCAGCAAGAACTCCTTACGTCGCAGTTTTCTCTCAATAGCCATTGAGCGCATAAGGCTAATGTCGTTGTCATTAACATTTGCATGCTCTTTTATGTAGGTTTCAAATGCGGCGAACATAAAGCAAAATTAAACATATTTTGGCATAGCTATGTCCATAGCAATAGCGATTAAAAAGCCCAACTATATAGTTAGGCTTTTACTTTACACTTTTAGCTTATGCAGTCACCTTACCAGCCTTTGGCGCAGCCTGGAGCACATCAGCATTTGCACGGTTGGCATATTGTTCAAAGTTTTTATTGAACGACATGGCAAGGTCATTTGCTTTTGCATCGTATGCATCTTTGTCTTTCCAGGTGTTTCTTGGATTCAGTATTTCAGCGGGGGCATTGGGACAAGTGGTTGGCATTTGTAAATTAAATATTGGCAATGTTTCAAACTTCACTTTTTCCAGCGAGCCATTTAAAGCGGCTGTAATCATAGCCCGGGTATAGGAAAGTTTCATACGGTTACCTACTCCATAAGGTCCGCCAGACCAGCCGGTATTTATAAGCCAAACATTCACACTGTGTTTTTCTAATTTTTTACCAAGCAGTTCGGCATATTGAATGGGGTGCAAGGGCAAAAATGCTTTTCCGAAACAAGCAGAAAAAGTGAGTTGAGGCTCGGTAACACCCATTTCAGTTCCTGCAATTTTTGCAGTATATCCCGAAATGAAATGATACATGGCCTGTGGTATGGTAAGCTTGGAAATGGGAGGCAATACGCCATACGCATCACAGGTTAAAAAGAAAATATTTTTAGGTATTCCGCCTACAGAAGGTTCTACGGCATTATCAATATAATGGATAGGATAAGCAGCACGGGTGTTTTCGGTTACCGAGATATTATCATAATCAACTTTGGACGTGTTTTCATGGCAGCGAACATTCTCCAGCAAAGTGCCAAAACGGATGGCATCATATATCTGCGGTTCCTTTTCTTTAGAAAGATTTACGCATTTGGCATAGCATCCTCCTTCAAAATTGAAGATGGATTTATCTGACCAGCCGTGTTCATCATCACCAATTAATCCACGTTCCGGATCAGCAGAAAGGGTTGTTTTTCCGGTGCCTGAAAGTCCGAAGAAGATAGCGGTATCTCCATCCTTGCCAATGTTAGCGGAGCAATGCATAGATAAAACGCCTTTTTCAAGCGGAAGCGTATAATTCAACAAAGTGAAAACCGATTTTTTTATTTCGCCGGTGTAAGATGAACCCCCGATAAGGATTTGTTTTTCGGTGAAATTCAACATGGTGAAATTATGTTGGCGTGTTCCGTCTTCTTTAGCATTTGCCTTATATCCGGGCAGGCAAATAATATGCCAATCGGGCATAAAGGTTTTTAATTCTTCCGCAGTGGGGCGCAAGAATAAATTAGTGGCAAAAAGATTGGCCCATGGGGTTTCTGTAATTACCCGCACTTTCAAACGGTATGCACGATCAGCGCAGACAAAAGCATCATGCACATAAAGTGTTTTGCCGTTTGCATAGTCCGTCATCTTTTTACGCAGGGCTTTGAATTTTTCAGGTTCGAATGGAAAATTCACATCCCCCCACCACACGGTATCTTTTGTGAGATTATCATTAACTGTAAATTTATCTTTGGGAGAACGACCTGTAAATTCGCCCGTATCAACCATAAGTGCGCCGCAATCGTTAAATGAGCCCTGTCCTAATCTAATCGTTTCTTCTATAAGGGCAGTAGGGGAAAGGTTCCAAAGTACATTTTTTTTTCCCGAAAAACCTAATCCTGCCAGGGATGCTGATTCCGGTTGAATACCTGTTGTATGCTTCATGGTTTTTATTAGAGTTTTGTGTTTTGCTTTGGTTTAATTGGACTTAAAAATCATAGATTCCTGAATATTTCTCTTTTGCATAATTCATAAAATGTGCGAAGTTGAGTTTTTCTCCGGTAACTTTTTTGCATAATTCTTCAGCCGAATAATATTTGCCGTGTTTATGTATCTTCTCCCTGAGCCATTCTAAAAGCGGGAGCATATTACCACTTTCTATTTTATTTTCAAGTGACTTTATCTCTTTTTTTGCTGTTGCATAAAACTGGGCTGCATAAAAACTTCCTAATGAGTAAGTCGGGAAGTAGCCAATACTTCCATGAGACCAATGTATATCTTGTAAAACGCCTTCTGCATCATTGGGAACTTTTATTCCTAAATATTCTTTATAACGGGCGTTCCAATATTCAGGTAAATCCTTCACTTGTAATTTCCCTTCCATCAAAGCCTTTTCAATTTCGTAGCGGATAAGAATATGAAAATGGTAGGTCAGTTCATCAGCCTCCGTGCGGATGAATGAGGGGGTAACAATATTCGATGCTTTGTAAAACTGCTCAGCGCTTATGTTTTTAAGATTTTCAGGGAAATATTTTTGCAGGAGTGGCATATTGGCCTTCCAATAGGGCAGACTTCTGCCCACCATATTTTCCCAAAGTCTCGATTGTGATTCATGTATACCAAGTGAGATGGCCTCGCCCGAGGGCAATCCATATTCGCTATCCGGCAATCCTTGTTCATATAGGCCATGCCCGCCTTCGTGAATGCACGACCATATCATAGATTTCAGATTATCTTCTGAAATGCGTGTGGTTACCCTTACGTCTTTGGCATTAAAGCTGGTAGTAAAGGGATGAGCTGATATATCTTGACGGCCTGCCGCAAAGTCATAATGCATTTGCTTTAAAAGGTCAATACCGAAATCCCATTGTTTGTCCTTTGGGTAATGACGATACATGAACTTGTCATCATTCTGTTTGGCAGCAGCAATTTTCTTTACGAATGCTACCAATTGTTCTCTTACATCTTTAAAAAGTATATCTAAATCGGCTACCCTCGCCCCCGGTTCGTATTGGTCGAGCAAAGCATCATAAGGATGTTTTTTATAGCCCAATAAATCAGCTTCTTTGCGTTTTAGGGCAATCATCTTGGTGAGATGAGGTGCATAGAGCTTGAAATTATTCTCCTTTCTCGCCTTTTGCCAGGATTGAAAACATTCCGATGTGGTTCTGCTTAACAGCTCCACAAATTCCCGGCTATATTTTTTTTGTCTTTTAAAATCCTTTAATGTCTGGGTAACGTTTCTTCTTTGTTTTTCAGCCAGTTTCTTAGGACTATCATCCAGCTTTTTTAGAATTTTCCCCAATTCCTTATCGGTAAACTGTTCATGCACCATTCCTGATAAGGTGGCGATTTGCTGTGCACGGAATCCGGCCCCTTTTTCGGGCATATAGGTTTCCTGATCCCAACCCAACAGCCCAATAGAATAACTTATGTCGGCTATCTTGGTAAGCCTTTCTTTATATGCTTTATATTTCATTAGTTCGTTAGTTGTTGCTGTCTTGTTCTTTATACTTAAGTGCCGAGAGGAATAAAATGAACCAGGCTGCGATAAGGCATAATCCTCCAATAGGGGTAACAGGGCCTACCGCCGTTAAATTGATTTTCAATATGTCACCCAAAACAAGTATGTATATGGAGCCTGAAAACATAAGAATTCCAACTATCATTAAGTTCATAATAGTTTTAAAATAGGTTGCAACTCTTGCATGCAGGGCAACAATAGCCAACATAGCAATAGAGTGAAGCAGTTGGTATTGCACAGCCGTTTCATAGGCATGAAGGCTCTCCGGCTTTATATCCATTTTACTTAGTCCGTGGGCGCCTAAAGCTCCGAGTATCACTGCTATACACCCTGAAATGCTTGCAAACACCGTTGCCGTTTTTCGCATGGTTTTTACATTAGGAGCGCAAAGATATAAGAAATAGCCAAAAATGGACGTAATATGTTATGAACAGAAGTTGATAAATATCCTTGTCATTCTGAGCAGAGCGGACAATCTCAGTATAGTAGAGATGCTTCCTTCGTCAGCATGACGAAGTCATATAACTAACGGGGTAAAAAAAGAAGATTTCGCATAATTTTTAAACGTAACTTTGAGCACCATGCGCATCGACCATTTATCTTTAATCAATTTCCGGAATTATCCCCAAATCAGTATCGATTTTTCGGGTGGAATCAACTGTCTTTTAGGGCATAATGGTGCAGGTAAAACCAACCTGCTCGATGCCATACATTACCTTTCGTTTTGCAAAAGCTATTTCAATTCCTTCGATAACCAAAACATTTTGCATGAGGAAGAGATGTTTGTAATTCAGGGTTTGTTTGAAAAAGACGGTAACAAAGAAGAAATTTATTGCGCTCAAAAACGCAATGAACGCAAACAGTTTAAGCGGAATAAAAAGGATTATGCCAAGCTATCGGAACATATAGGTTTATTACCCGTGGTAATGATAACTCCACTGGATGCCGCATTGCTATATGATGGCAGCGATATACGCCGCAAATTTGCAGACAGCATTATATCGCAGGTTGATACCCATTACCTGAATGCGCTTATAGAATACAACAAAGCCCTGATGAGCCGCAATGCCACGTTGAAACAGTTTAACGAAAGCCGCACCTGGGACGATACGCTAATAGCCATGTATGACAGTATTTTAATAAGCAGGGGCAAGGCTATTTTTAAAAAGAGAAAGGAATTTACCGAGGAGTTTTCTCCTTTATTTTTGAAAGCATACAATGAAATTTCGGGCGAGCAGGAAAAAGCGCATGTAGAATACTCATCTAATTTAATGGAAGGAGATTTCGAAGGTCTGTTGGCTCAGTGTTTACCCAAGGACAGGGTGCTGGGCTATACATCTACAGGCATACATAAAGATGATTGGATATTTTGCATGGAAGGCAAATCCTTAAAAAAATTCGCATCGCAGGGACAACAAAAATCTTTTATCATAGCCTTGAAGGTGGCGCAGTATCGCTACCTGAAGAAGCAATATAAATCTGCGCCGATATTATTACTCGATGATATTTTTGACAAGCTGGACGATACCCGCGTAAACTGCCTTATTGATATGGTTTGCGGTAAAGAATTTGAACAGGTATTTATTACCGATACCAATCTGCTGCGCATGAAAAAACTGTTGGAAAGCCGAGATAAGGATTACAGGCTGTTTCCTATTTCTCAAGGTATTATACAAGAAACTGAAATTGTAGAACCCGCATGAGCTACCGTAAAACAAATACGCAAAAGCTGGGCGATGCTATAAAAGAAATGCTACGCCTCAACAGCATTGATGAAAAAATTGACGAGCATCTTCTTCTACGCTCCTGGGAAAAAACAGTGGGCCCCATGATATCTAAACATACCACCGAAATTTATATTTCCGGTAAAAAGCTTTTTGTAAAAGTAGATTCCTCACCCTTAAAACAGGAACTACAATACTCTAAAACCAAACTGATGAAAGACCTGAAT
>Ga0302140_10002962_pt1 | contig 21913 bp, 22 predicted proteins | sample I_Bog_E1_1_FD_202095 | JGI IMG/M metagenome (GOLD analysis project Ga0302140, IMG submission 202095) | Peat permafrost microbial communities from Stordalen Mire near Abisko, Sweden - I_Bog_E1_1 | ecosystem: Environmental > Terrestrial > Soil > Wetlands > Peat | place: Sweden: Abisko, Stordalen... | reverse complement strand
GAGCCTTATTGCTCAGACTGTGCGGCGGGATGGCCCTAACGTGAAAGCTACCTGGTGCGCCTCAGTGCGCAAAGAGCAAGTGACGCTGCGCCTGGGTAGAAAAAGGTGAAATTCATGAAGAAACTTGTGACGTTGGTGGCAGTACTCAGCTTGACGAGCATCGGCTGGGCGAGATCTGATCGCGAATCAACAGCGGACCGCTTGGATCATGCGGGCGCGGTGCTGCACGAGATCATGTCGGCGCCAGACAGAGGCATTCCGCAAGAAGTTCTGGAACATGCCAAGTGCGTGGCAGTCGTACCGCATATGCTCAAGGGCGGCTTTGTCTTCGGCGCGGAGAATGGCAGAGGCGTTGCCACCTGCCGCACCGCAAATGGCTGGAGCGCTCCCGCGTTCTTTACCATCACCGGCGGAAGCTGGGGATTGCAGATCGGCATTGAAGGCGTCGATCTGGTCATGATCATCCAGAACGACCGGGGCATGCGGCACTTGATTAACGCCAACTTTGAACTGGGCGGAGACGCCTCAGCGGCAGCCGGTCCGGTAGGACGCCACGCTTCCGCCGATACCGATTGGAAGCTCGATACCGAGGTTTTGACTTACTCGCGCGCCAAGGGCCTATTTGCCGGACTCACGCTGACCGGCGCTGCCATTCGCCGCGACGAAGACTCCACAGAAGCCATTTACGGGCATGAAATCCCCACACGCCGGATTCTCGAAGGCGAGATTGCCGTTCCGGCCGCGGCTAACGCGTTCCTCGATGCAGTCAGGGATGCAAAGGCCCAGGCGATTGCCTCCAACTAGTCATCGCTTGTGAAACCTCGCGGGCGCACGGAATCCATACGTCGATTCCGTGCGCCCGCGGCACAAAGGAGAAGTTATGCTCTGGACAGTGATGGTCATTCTTTTGGTTCTGTGGCTCCTGGGTTTCAGCCTCCATATCGCCGGCGGCCTGATCCACATCCTGCTCGTCATCGCAGTGATTGTTCTGGTCTTCAACCTCATAGCTGGGCGGCGAAGTGCTCTCTGAGGCAAGCAAGGCCTGAGAGATGCCTCAGGCCCCTAGCCTTCAACGGGCACTTCGCCTGGCTTTACGAGGTTCGGCTTTCCTTGTAACTCGTCGATTTCCTCGATGAGCTGCTCGAGCTGCTCTCGTTTGCGGCTGCTCATGTCAAGAAAGCGAATGCCCACAAGACGCCGGTCGCGATCATGGACGGCCTGGATCACGCCCCCCAGCCGAAATGGCAGCCCTTCGAGACGAAACTCCGTCTCGACCCGCGTGTAGATGCCCACAGGAAAGCGCTCATCGGTGCGGATGCGGCAGCCGCCCACGCTCAGATCCTGAATGCGCCCGGCAAGCCTGGACCCCACATTGATAAGAAAAATATCGGCAGTAGTATCCACCTCATGCCGGGACTGCGTGCGGCGCTCACGCTTGGTTGGCCTTGCGGGCAGCGGACCGGCCTTCTGCGCCGTGGGCGGTTGCAAACGGGGCTGCTGAGAGCCGATGGCCAGGGGCGCGGTGGCCGGAACCGGCTTTGCGGCAGGCCCCCAATCCGGTTTGGCCGGTTGGGGCGCTGATGCCGGTTCGGGTTCTCGTTTCGGATGAGAGTTGGCGGACGCACCCCAAAATCGTTCTAAAAAGGGCAGCACATCGGTTGGGTTCGATGCCTGCTTTTCTGCTTCCTGCTGGACTTGTTGCTCGGCGGCTCGTTTTTCAGCTGCTTCTTTCTCTGCTTTGGCGGCGATCTCAGCCTCCAGCTCGCGGAGTACCTCGATCAGCTCGTCGCGGCGGCGGGGAATCAGCTCGACAAACCGGATTCCGATCAGACCCGAAGCATCCATCCACTCGATGGCGCCGCCGAACCGGAAGGCGATGCCGCGTGCCTTGAAAGACGCTTCGACGCGCAATTCGCCGGCAGCCGGCAGACGGTCCCGGGTAGACATGCGGCAGCCGGTCATGCTGAGTTCTACAATGCGGCATTGCAGACGCGCGCCGCGGCCCACCAGCAGGAGCACCGCTTCCTCGTCCAGAGCGCACCGGGGCATGATCCGGCGTTCCACTCCCTGCGCCGTCGGGCCTTCCCCCGCTGCTCCCTCGTTCATCGGCTGCTCCGACCAAATATCAGTGGCCCGCAGTCGGCTCCCATGGGCGCGCAGCAGCAGGTTCCACGGCTTCCCGGCCCTTCAATCGGTCGTATTCATACAAGTCGCTCGTCGTACCCAGCGACTCGTTGTACAGGCTGATCCCGCCGGTCAGTTGGCTCAGCTCCTCGCTGAACAGGTGAATCGCCTGCAATTGACGGGCCGATGCCGGCAACTCAAATTGGGCCGTCTTAATGAACTTCTGGTAACCGCGGTCAAGCAAGCGTGCAACCTGACCCCCGTCAAGCGCTCCCGGACGGAGTGCAAACGCCGCCGGCGCCGTCACCGCATCTTTCCCCTGTGTTGGCACCAGCACCGCGGCGGCCCCATGTTTGCTTACCAGCACTCCGCCTTCGATTGCTGCGAAGGGCGTGACGTCGAAGGAATGAGTGCGCAGGATCTCCAGCGTCTGATCGAAATTCGGATTGCGGGATTTTCGGGCCATGGTCGCTTCCAGTCTGAAAGAATATTGAAAAGATCAATCGGTGAGAATCGGCTACCCTCTCAACTCTCGCATAACCACTGGACGCGCCGCAATTTCCCATGGGAATAAACTCAATGCAAACTAAACTTGGCTCCACCCTCCCTGAGCGCATCGGCAGCACCCCGCTGGTCCGGCTTGACCAGATTGCCAGAGACCTCCCTGGCATAACGCTGCTCGGCAAAGCCGAGTGGGCCAATCCCAGCGGCAGCGCCATGGACCGCGCCGCCGCGTCCATCGTGCAGGATGCCCGGGCGCGCGGCCTGCTCACACCCGGCAAGGTTCTGCTCGATGTCTCGACCGGAAATACCGGCATCGCCTTCGCCATGCTGGGCGCCGCGCTTGGCTTTCCAGTCCAGCTTGCCATGCCCTCGAACGTCACGCCGGAGTGCAAGCGCATCCTCCGCGCCTTCGGTGCAATGGTGGAATGGACCGGCTTTGACCTCGGCTGCGACGGCGCAATTCGCCGCGCCCGCGAAATGGCCGGCAACGACCCAAACCGCTTTTGCTATGTAGACCAATTCTCCAACGACGCAAACTGGCTGGCGCACTACCGGACCACGGGACCGGAGATCTGGCAGCAGACCTCCGGCCAGGTCACTCATCTGATCGCTGGCCTGGGAACCAGCGGCACATTCATGGGCACAGCAAGGCGGCTCAAGGAAATGAACCCCACGCTCCAGGCCATCGCTGTTCAGCCCGCCTTGCCTGCGCACGGAATCCACGGCCTCAGGCACACCGGCACATCCATCGTACCGGCCATTTATAACCCCCATCTCGCCGACCTCCAGCTCCAGGTGGAAACGGAAGCTGCCTACGCCATGGCGAAACAGATCGCGCGCGACGAGGGGCTGCTGGTGGGCATCTCAGCCGCCGCCGCCGTCGTGGCCTCTCTCCAGATAGCCCGCGAAGAAGCCGCAGCCGGACGAAGCTCTGTACTCGCCGCGATTCTGCCCGACGGCGCCGCGAAATACCTCAGCGAACCATTCTGGGACGAGCCATGAGCACTCTGCGTCTACCTCACGCGGTCTATCAAGCGATTCGCGCCCATCGAAACGGAACCGAAAAACTTCTTTACACGCGAACTTTGCAGGCTGCATAATCGGGCAGTTCGTGAGCGCCCGCTCTTCCCTGGTTTTCCCCTCCCCCAAGCGCGTGATCTCTGAGCCAATCAAGACTTAACAAATCAAGGAGGATCGTGTACATGAGTAGGATCACGCCCATTCTGTTGGGATTGTCTCTCGCGGTTTCTGGCAGTTCGCTGGCCGCGGCGCAGGAACCTTCAGCAGCAACCGCTTCAGCTCCCAAGTACTTGCAGGTCACCGTGGAATACACCAAGCCCGGCAAGGGCGGCTTGGCTCACGACAAGACGGAGGGCGCCTTCGTCCAGGCCATGACCAAGGCCAAGTTTCCCATCCACTATGTCGCCTTCAACTCGATGTCCGGCAAGGCGCGGGCCATCTATTTAGCTCACTTTGACTCCTTCGACGAACTACAAAAGGCCAACAAGGTTTTCGACAGCCCGGCCACCGGGGCGGAGTTTGAGCGGCTCAACGTGGCCGACGGCGAACTGCTGGAAGACACCAAGCAATTGATCTTCAGCACCGTACCCGATCTGAGCTACCACTCCCAGACACCCAATGCGCATATCCGCTATCTTGAAGCCCGCATCCTCCATGTTCGCCCCGGTCACGGGAAGGAATTCGAGGAACTGGTGAAGTTGTGGATGACTCTCGCTGACAAAGCGGGAAGCAGCGATCATTGGGGCGCATACCGCATGGAGTATGGCGACCAGCTCGGCTCCTATGTCTTCCTCACTGCCGACGATTCCATGGCCGCTATCGACCAGAGCTACGCAGAGGAGCCCAAATACAAGGCGGCCGTGACCGACGATGAGAGGAAGAAGATGCGCGAACTCCGCGAAGCGGCCATCGACTCCGACCGCTACGAGCTCTACTCGGTTAACCCGGCTCAGAGCTATGTGAGCGAGGACTGGATCAAGGCCGATCCCGATTACTGGAAGCCGAAGCCCCCAGCGGCAGCGAAGCCCGCGGCCAAGCCTGCTGAAGCCGACAAGAAAGCCAAGTAACGACAGCCTGGGTCGTGCCCGGTTCAGGCCAATCCCAGCCATGTGACGAGCGGCTCCGGCATCCCCGGAGCCGCTCTTTGCATAAGCGCAGTTCCCAAGAAGACCCCAGATCATCTCCGTTAAAATGGTCCGAGGGGTGCAAGAAGCGAATTCCGCGCCCCGCAGTTCGCGTTACCCGCGCGACACAGAGTGCTTCCGTCCCCGATCGAACCCCATCATCCCCGAAACCCCCGAGGAGAAATCAGTGATCAACGGAATTCCCCAGCTCACCGTGAAAGAACTCAAAGCCCGCATCGACGCGGGCCAGGACGCTTACCTCATCGACGTGCGCGAGCCCTACGAGTACCAGATCGCCCAGATCGGCGGCAAGCTCATCCCCCAGAACGAAGTGCCCAACCGCCTGGCCGAGATCGACCGCGACCGCGAAGTCATCGTCCACTGCCGCTCAGGCGCCCGCAGCCAGCGCATCGCCGAGTATCTCAAGCAGGTAGGCTACCCCCGCGTCGTCAACCTGGCAGGCGGCATCCTAGCCTGGAGCGACGAGATCGACCCCAAAGTGCCGAAGTACTGAGGTAGTTCTCCGCAAACAGCGGGGGAGATGGCCGAGGCTCTGGGGATCGAGCAGACGCAAATTGTGCGGCCAGGGCGGTGACTGGCTCAAGAACCCTCGTCTTTTCACGCGGCAGGTCCCAAAGTGGATGCATGTGATTGAACATGTCAAACTATTCCAGAGCCTTGGTGGGGAGATAGCGGAGAATAGGACTAGACTTCTGGGAGCGTTCATTGATGCCGACGGAGATGCCCATTCAGCAGCTCGAACATGCTGACAACGCGCGACGGGTGATCGCGGTGGGGATTGCACTTAGACGGAAATCCGCGCTAGGCCAGTTCATGACGCCAGCGCCGGTGGCGCGGTTCATGGCGTCATTGTTTCAAAACATTATGCTCCAGGTCGGATAAATTCCCCGTGCACGTCCAAACATCTCTTGAAGTGTCAATTCTAAATACGCCTCTGTTGTCGTATTGACGAGGATGAACCTGTATCGATGTTTCAGGTTTTGCGCCACAAGCAGTTCTGCGGTAGTCAACGCGAAGAAGTAGCCCCGGAAATCCTCAGGCAGTTTCCGGCTGCTCGACTTGATTTCACAAAGAACAATTTTGTCGATGTTGCGGCCAATCTCCACAGCATCATTCAGGTTTACGGTTCCGACAAGCTTCACTACATCAAAAGCCTTGCCGTAGAGGACGAGGTTCTGCCTCGCGAACTCGATCAGCAATAGCCGCTTTTGCTTTGCAGTCGGCACGACGAATCCCGAGTTGCTGCGCAACAGGATTTGCGCCGCTTTCTTCGCAGTTTGGTTGCGGCTTGCCTCTGCGAATCCCGCTTCTGCTATCGTTTTCGTTTCCTCGTCCACTTGCGGTCCTATCTGCCCTTGCGCTTTAGGGCGGATGCACTACCACGGCTGCGCGACACAGCCGGGGTAGCCTCCCCGTCGGGAGCCGCAAAGAGTTCTGAGGGGCCGATCTTTAGGGCCTCGGCAATGCGCCATATATTTAGCAGGCTGACGTTGCGCTCTCCCCGTTCAACGCCGCCGACGTAGGTGCGGTGCAGGCGGGCCAATTCCGCGAGCCGCTCTTGCGAGTACCCGCGGTCCTCCCTTATTGCCTTAATCCGCATTCCAAAAGCGACCCTTCGATCCATGAGAGGCCGATTGTAGAATTATTGGGCCGGTCTCGTCTGCAGACGATAAGTAGCAGTATGATGATGAGGCAGTATAGCTTTGGGAATATTTGCTAAAGAATTGCGGACCAATTTGAAGATGAATCCAAATGTCGCGCGATCTGGAGGGTCATCCGCCAAAGGGCGGCGAATGCCGCGTGTACCGATTGTGCGGGCGGATGGAAAACCTCTTCGTCTGAGCCGATCCGTATCTCCTTTGGTTCGCAGCGTTCTTCGCGAATTCTGTAGCCGATGGACTCCAGGCGGCACGCTGGCCTATGTCGAAGGCGGAGATTTGGAACCTGCGTATTTCGATGAAACTCTGCTCGTCGAGCTTGGCGTCGATGTCGATGCGCACGGGAAAATGCCCGACGTTGTGCTTTTTTACCCGGAACGCAATTGGTTGCTCCTCGTCGAGTCCGTTACTAGCCACGGCCCGGTGGATGGAAAGCGCCACCAGGAGCTTAAGCGCCTTTTCTCCGGATCAAAGGCGGGGTTGGTTTATGTCACAGCGTTCCCGAGCCGCGCCTTGATGAGCCGCTACCTTGGCGAGATCGCATGGGAGACCGAGGTATGGGTTGCCGATGCCGCGTCGCATTTAATTCACTTCAACGGCGAGCGGTTTCTTGGCCCCTATATACCCACGATTTAGGCCTTATAGTGGATTGGGAGCTTCATATCTTTAGAATCTACCTTTTTGATGCTTGAAGGAAGAACGGCCCGCTTCTCATGGCGAGGAGCGGGCCGGTTTGGTTTGAGCAGTCGAGTCGATTTACGCCTTGGCTGTGGTGAGCGCGCCAAGGTCCGCGGCCAGCTTTTCCGTGGAGAAGGCTTCGATGAGGTCGCCTTCCTTCAGATCGTTGAAGCCGCCCAGGCCGATGCCGCACTCCATGCCGTTGGTCACTTCCTTGGCATCGTCCTTGAATCGTTTGAGGGAGCCGATTTTGCCCTTGAAGACTTGCTCGTCGCCGCGCATCACCTTGATTTCCGCATCGCGGCGGATGACACCATCCTGGACGCGGCAGCCGGCGATGGTGCCGACCTTCGGAATCCTGAAGACGTTGATGACTTCTGCGCGGCCCAGATAGTTTTCCTTGAAGGTCGGGTCGAGGAGCCCCAGCATGGCCAGGCGGATTTCATCCTGCAACTCGTAGATGATCGAGTGCAGGCGGATTTCGATGCCTTCCTGCTGGGCCAGCTCGGCAGCCTTGCGCTCTGGGCGGACGTTGAAGCCGATGATGATGGTGTTCGAGGCCGTGGCCAGCAGCACGTCGCTTTCCGTGATGGAACCGACGCCGGAGTGGATGACCTTGATGCGCACCTTCTCGGTAGACATCTTGACCAGCGAGTCGGCCAGCACTTCGACCGAGCCGGTGACGTCGCCCTTGATGATGAGGGGCAGATCCTTGACGCCAGCCTGGCGGATCTGTTCCGCCAAACCTTCGAGAGAGACGCGGGAGCTCTTGGCAAGCTGGGAGTCGCGCTCCTTCATCTTGCGGTACTGGGCAATGCCCTTGGCCTTGTCGCGGTCGGCTACCACCAGGAAGGTGTCGCCGGAGTCGGGCATGGATTCCAGGCCGAGTACCTCTACCGGTGTTGACGGGCCGGCTTCTTCGATGGGCCGTCCGCGGTCGTCGAACATGGCGCGGACCTTGCCGAAGGTGTTGCCGACGATGTAGCTGTCGTTAAGGTGGAGGGTTCCGTCCTGGACCAGGACGGTGGCCACTGCGCCGCGGCCACGGTCGAGCTTGGCTTCAATGACCGAGCCCACAGCCTTGCGTCCGGGCGTGGCCTTGGGGGCACGGATATCCGAGACCAGGCAGATCATTTCGAGCAGGAGGTCGAGGTTGAGGCGTTTCTTGGCTGAGACTTCCACGAAGACCGTGCCTTCTTGACCGGCCCCAGCCCACTCTTCCGGGATAAGTCCGCGATCAGCGAGTTGCTTTTTGACGCGCTCGGGATTGGCTTCGGGCTTGTCGATCTTGTTGACGGCGACGATGATGGGGACGCCGGCGGCCTTGGCGTGGTCGATGGCCTCGAGGGTCTGGGGCATGACGCCGTCGTCGGCGGCAACCACAATCACCACAATGTCAGTAACCTTGGCGCCGCGGGCTCTCATGCGGGTGAAGGCTTCATGGCCTGGCGTGTCGAGGAAGACGATCTCGCGGCCGGAAGCCGGCGAACCTTCCTTGGCAAACTTCACCTTGTAAGCGCCGATGTGCTGGGTAATGCCACCGGCCTCGCCTGCGGCGACGTCGGTCTTGCGAATGGCGTCGAGCAGCGAGGTCTTGCCGTGATCGACGTGGCCCATGACGGTAACAACGGGGGAACGGGGGACTTCCAGCTCGTCGATGTTATCGGCTTCAAGAACCTCTTCGATGGCCTGATTGGCAATCTCCTCCTCGTAGCTGATGACGATGGCTGCCGCGCCAAACTTGGCGGCGACATCCTTGACCATTTCCGCGTCGAGTGACTGGTTGACGGTGACGAAGACACCCTTCATCAGCAGCGTAGCGATCAGGTCCTTGGCGCGAACATCGAGCTTCTCCGCCAGATCCTTGACGCTGATGCCTTCCGTCACGGTGATCTCGCGGGTAATGGGCAGCGGTTCGCCGCCATATTGCACCCCGCCATAGCGTGGCGGCGGCACAAAGCCCTTCATGGGGCCTTCTTTGGTCTTTGGATACTGCGGGCGTCCGCCACGGCCTCTCGAAGGGGCGCGCGCCGGACGTGGCGCAGATTCTCCAGTGGGCGGCGCAGCGCCGCCGGGACGTGGAGGTCCGCCGAAGCCACCCGGACGGGGCGCTCCAAACCCTGGGCGCGGGGCAAATCCAGGACGTGCACCGGGAGCGCCGGGGGCGCCGGTTCCGGCAAAACCGCCTGGAGTGGTCCGCGTAGGATGCTTGGGCCGTGGTCCGCCTGGGAATTGACCACCCGGTGCGGGAGGTCCGCCAGGAGTGCGCTGCGGATAGCTGCCAGGGCCGCTCGCAGGCCTGTTGCGGTCGAAGATAGGCTTGCCGCGCTGAATTCCTGCGCCGGCGGCCTGGTTGCCGGTTCCGGGCATGGGAGCGGCTGGGACCACGATCGGCGCCTTGTAAACGGGACGCGGGCCGGTTTGGGGCATGACCATGCGGCGGGCAGGCAAAGCCGCAGTGGGCGATGCAGTGTGGGTATGGCCCTGGCCGCGGCGCGATGCCGGACCGGCCTGAGCAGCAGTGGATTCACCCTCAACCGTTACATCGGGTGCGAGAATCTCCTCTGCGGAGGTGGGGGTTTCCTGCGTGGGTGAAACTGCGACGGCAGAAGGCTCAGCCGCGACGGGGGAAGGCGCTGGCGCGACTGCGGTGGGTGGTGCTGGCGCAGAGGCGGCTTCCGGCTCGGCAACTGCAACTGGAGGTGCGGCAGGCGCCACCGGCGGCTTGGCAGCGGCTGGCTGCTCGGCAGCGCGAGGCTCGTCTTCGCGGGGAGCTGGCGCGGGAGTTGGAGCTAGAGGCGCCACTGGGGCTACGGGCGGCTTTACCACCACGGCCACCGGTGGAGGCGCAACCACGACGACCGAACGGGGCGGAGCAACCGCGCCCGCAGGCGCTTTGGCGATTACTGGGCCAGCCGGAGGCCGGGATGCAATAGCTGGCGGAGCCTGAGGAACGACGATGGGGGGGGCCTGACGCGGCTGGGGAACGATCTTGCGCGGTTCCGGCCGGGTTGGCTGCGGAGCCGCGACCACAACAGGAGGCGGTGTGGGCCGCACCGGCGCTGTCGGCGTTTGCGTGCGCGCCGGCGTCTGGGGCGCATGGCTCTGGCGCGCCTCTTGTTCCTCTTTTTGCTTGTTGGCCAGGATGGCTTTCATCACGTCGCCGGGCTTGGAGACGTGAGAAAGATCGATTTTGGGAGCAATGGCCTGAGGGCCGCGCGAAGACGCGCCGCTGCCCTGGCCACCCGGCCGCGACCCACGCTCAAACAGCCCGCGAACCTTCTCCGCTTCGTAATCCTCCAGTGAACTGGAGTGGGTCTTGCCGCTATCCAGGCCGAGTTCCACTAATGCGTCAAGAATCTGACGGCTCTTGACTTCCATCTCGCGCGCGAGATCGTTGATACGAACCTTACTCATCCGCCTCTTTTCAAATTGTGCTTCCCATGGCCCTTAGTTGCTCATAGCTACCTCATGCCGATGGCTGTTTTTGAGAATTCGATTGTCGCCCGATTGGCCTTGAAGGACGCGCATCTTATGCGCCGTCCTCTTTGTCCGCCCGTTCATTCCGATTCTGCGCTTTCTGCTTCTTCTGATTCAATGTCCAACGAGTCGCTATCATCCGCTGTGGGAACGCTTTCCACGGCCAGTTCTTCCGCGGTGAGGCCGTCAGACTCCGCGCCGGCCTCAGATTCTGCTTCTTCCAAAACCACGGCTGCGTTTTCGGCTTCGGCTTCCGCATCGCCTTCCACCGCAGATGCATTCTCGATTTCCGCTTCGCCGGATTCTTCTACGGCTGACTCGACTGAAACGTCCTCGCCCGTCTCCGCAGCTTCGGCTTCGGCGTGCTCGGCGTCGAGAGTCTCGCCTTCGGCGGACTCGCTACCCTCTTCGCCCTCTTCAAAGTGGCCGAAGTAGTGGCGCACAGCCACGCTGATGCGTTCGAGGGTCTTTTCGCCGATGCCGGGAATCTCTTCCAACTGCTCGGGGGTCATGTCGGCCAGGGTTTCCACAGTGGTGATGCCGGCAGCCACGAGTTTCTGAATAATGCCGTCGCCCAGCTCGGAGACCTGCTCAATGGGCGTTGAGGGACCGCCGGAGAGAGCCTGCATCTGCTGCTCGACCTCCTGGCGCTTCTCCTCTTCGCTCTTGATGTCGATCTTCCATCCCAGCAGCTTGGCCGCCAGACGGACGTTCTGGCCTTTCTTGCCGATGGCCAGAGACAATTGCGTGTCATCCACGATCACTTCGAGCTGCTTGCCGGCCAGATCGGAGATCGATACGCGGCTCACCTTGGCGGGTTGCAGAGCTTTCTGGGCAAAGGTCGTGATCTCGTCGCTGTACTCGATAATGTCGATCTTTTCGCCGCGCAGTTCGCGAATGATGGACTGCACGCGCATGCCCTTCATGCCCACGCAGGCGCCCACCGGGTCAACGTCCTTGTCGCGGCTTTGTACGGCGATTTTGGTGCGTTCGCCGGCTTCGCGGGCAATGGTACGGATGGTCACTGTGTTGTCATAGATCTCAGGGACTTCCGACTGGAAGAGGTTCGACACCAGCTCCGGTGCGGCCCTTGAGACGATGACTTGCGGACCCTTAGCTGCGCGGTCCACCTTGAGCAGGACGACGCGGACACGTTCGCCGATCGAGAACTGCTCCAGGCGCGACTGTTCGCGCTTGGGGCAGCGGGCTTCCGCCTTGCCGAGGTCGTAGATGATGTCCTGGCCCTCGATCCGCTTGACGGTTGCATTCAGCACTTCGTTTTCGCGGTGGGCGTACTCGTTGAAGACCGTATCGCGCTCGGCTTCGCGCACCTTCTGGAAGATGACCTGCTTGGCCAGTTGCGCCGCAATGCGGCCCAGGGGGCTGGTGTCGCGGTAGAGCCGAATCTCGCTTCCGGCTTCGACGCCGGGAGCCAGTGCGCTGGCCTCTTCAAGCGTGATCTGGTTGAGCGGATCTTCGACCGCGGCGGCGTCGGCCACTACAGTCTTGTAGATATAGGCCGTAATTGCGCCGGTCTCCTTGTTCAGCTCACCGCGCATGTTCTCCTGTGTTTTGTAAAACTTGCGCGTGGCCAAGGCGATGGCCTCCTCGACCGCGCCTACGACGATGCCGGGGTCAATGCCCTTCTCCTGGCTCAGGAGCTCGATGCTCTGGTATAAAACGCTGGTGGCCATACTCTGCTTGCTCTCTCGTTTGCCGCTTGGCGCGGGCCGATTGCGGGCCCATGCCGGTTTGGTTGTTTGAGGGACCAGTCTCTAAGTCCCTAGTCGCTGCTTCTTAAATCTCCGGTACCAGTTGCGCCTTTTCGATGTTGTCCAACGCAATCTCTACCGTGCTTACGCCTGTCTTTTTCGACTTGCTGTTCTGCTTCACTGCGTTCAGATCAAGTGCGATCGTCTTTCCGGCGTCCGCTTCCGCGCCGGCGATCAGCCGTCCCTGCCAGTGCCGGTTATTGCGAATCGGCTCAAACGTCTGAATCTTGACCAGGCTTCCTTGAAACCGTTGAAACTCTTCCGCCTTGGCCAGCTTGCGATCCAGGCCTGGAGAACTTGCCTCCAGCGTGTACTCCGCGCCGGGAATCAGGTCTTCCACGTCCAGCAAAACGCCAAAATCGCGGCTGAACGCGGCGCAGTCTTCATGTGTGATGCCGGATAGCTGCTCGACGCTCAGCGTCCCCTCGACCAGCCGCTCAGGCAAGTCCTCCGCCCCGGCCGCAATCGCCGCTTTCAGTTGCGCGCGGCCCTCGGCGTTCTTTTCGAGGTAAATGCGGAGAGTGCGCTCTTTTGCAGGGCCAATGAACTCCAGGTCCACCACGTCCAGCCCATGCGAGACGGCCACTCTTGCCGCTGCTGCCCGAATTTCGTCCAACTTCACTGCCATCGTCTAACGCCGCCCAACCACCCCAGCAATTTGGCGGCTTTTCGGGGCTTCAACCCCTGGGTTTTGCCGCAAATAAAAAGTGGGCTGTAAGCCCACTCCTCTCTCCGCCAGCCGGCCTACCCACGGCAACCATGGCGGACAAATTCGTCTGCATCGTTATCATAGGCGAAAATGCCGGAAAATTCAATGCCGGATCGCAGCGCAAAGGGCGCAATGTGCGGTCTGGCCGTCCCCTGAAAGGTCTACCGGCAGAGGATTCCTCGAATTTTTACAATGATTCCGCGCTTACGGATAGATACGATGCAGGGTGCGGGCAAAAGGGATGGTTTCCCTTACATGGTCGAGGCCGCAGATCCACGCCACAGCGCGCTCAATGCCCATGCCGAAGCCGCTATGGGGGACGCTGCCGTAGCGGCGCAGGTCCAAATACCACTCAAAGGCTTCTCTGGGCAGCTTGTGTTGGTCAATGCGGCTGCTGAGCAGCTCATAGCTCGACACGCGCTGCGAGCCGCCGATGATTTCGCCGTAGCCTTCGGGTGCCAGCACATCGACGCAAAGGGCCAGATTGGGGTTGAGCGGGTCGGGCTCCATGTAAAAGGCCTTTACATTGGCGGGGTAACGGTGGACCATCACCGGCCGTTCAAACTGCGTGCTGAGCCAGGTCTCGTCGGGAGAGCCGAAGTCGTTGCCGTACTCGAACGGCTGCTCCAGCGCGCCGGTTTTGTAGGCCGCGTTGAGCATCGCCGCGGCGTCATCGTAGGTGAGGCGCGGGAAGGGCGGACAGATGGCCTGCAGCTTGGCGGGGTCGCGGCCAATCACCACCAGCTCGGAGGCGCGGTTCTTGAGGACGCTCTGGACAATATGCGACAAGAAGTTTTCGGCAATCTCCAGCAGGCCGTCGAGGTCGCAGTAGGCTACCTCCGGCTCGATCATCCAGAACTCGGTGAGGTGGCGGCGGGTTTTGGATTTCTCGGCGCGGAAGGTGGGGCCAAAGCTGTAGACCTTGCCCAGCGCCAGTGCGGTGGATTCGATATAAAGCTGGCCGGATTGCGTCAGGTACGCCGGATCGCCGAAGTAGTCAACCGGAAACAGTGTGGACGTGCCCTCGCACGCGGCAGGCGTCAGGATGGGCGGATCGGTGCGGATAAAGCCATTGCTGTCAAAGTATTCCGCCGCGGCGCGCATGATTTCAGCGCGGATGCGGAGGATGGCGGACTGGCGCGGCGAACGCACCCAGAGATGGCGATGCTCCATCAGGAAGTCGACGCCGTGCTCCTTGAGCGTAATGGGGTAGGGGTCGGATTCAGGAACGCGCTGAACGACTTCGATGTCCAGCACATCCAGCTCATACCCTCCCGGCGCCCGCTTGTCGGCGCGGACCTTGCCCGTGACAATGACGCTCGACTCCTGCGTAAGGCCCTTGAGAGCCTCGAAAACCGCGGGCGGCACGCTCTTCACGTGGGCCACACCCTGGATGGTGCCGGTGCCGTCGCGAAAGATGGGAAAGAGCAGCTTGCCGCTCTCCCGCAGGTTATAGAGCCATCCGCGCAAGGTGACGGACTGGCCCTCATGCTGGCCGAGCGTAGCGATGGTGGCCACCGGGGCGGCCGCCTGCGGTGCGGCAGAATCCACGTGCGCGGACACCTGCGATGCGGCAGAGTTGGTGATCTCTTCGGACATAGGCTTCCTTCGTGGCCAGAATGAGGCAATCGCGGCCTGACTCTCTAGGATAACGCCGCAATAGCATGACGCGAGATAGAAGGTAGCGTCCGGTAGTGGGTCAGATGTTTTCCACAGGCGTATGCTTAGTGCCGTCTCATCGAAAGGCGGCGAGTATGGACGAAATTTTTCGAGCTATAGATGCACAACCACCCCACTTGATCAGTTTCTACTACACAGGCGATACCATGCCCGGCTTTCGCACGGTAGAACCGCACATGATTGCGTACAACCCAAAAGAAGTCCTTTGCTTGAGTGCCTGGTTTCTGAGCGGAGCCAGCAAATCAGGCACTCAGGGGTTCAAAGAGTACAAAATGGAATTTGTCAGCCAAGTCACTGTGCTTGGAGAGACATTTTCTGGTCCCCGGCCTGGCTATCAGCCGGACGGCGGGAAAGTATTTCATAATGTTCGATGCGGCTTGTGAGTTCCTGTCCCGTTTCAGCGTTCCATGTCCTTAGGTTGCTGAGAACATCTGCATCCGAGAGTGAATCTCCCCAGGAACCAATAGTCCCAAGAAGATCTGAGCCAGCGCCCAGTAGCACAAGTGTGCGATAAATTTCTGAGACGATTTCCGAATCAGGCTGAGAATTTTGCATTGGACACACTCCTCGCGTAGATTTGAGTGCGCCCCAAATCCGATAATTGCCCCGACCGGCATCGAGGCGCTATTCAGTTATTTGAGTGAGTGTACCGTATCCTCACGCTATTTTCTGCAAACCAGGTAGTGTCCTAAGATTGCGTTGCTGGTCGAAACTCAACGTCTGCCGGATCGGCCAAAAATAAAGGATAACGCGACTGCCGCAAATGCGAACGAGCGCTCCATTATCTTGTACCAATACTCAGCCGAATCGGGAGTCGTACTCTTAGATGCCATATATATCGAGAAGAACGCGCCAACTATTCCGCCGATCATGGCTATCCCGGCAATAATGATTGGGGCCATTTTCTCAAGCCATTCACGAGCATGTAGAGTCTCTTTATGACGGTTCATTTCAACCGTTATCCGAAACTGAAGCTCCTTGGCTTCCTCTAGGGTGGCATTCAGATTCGGATCGGTTGAATCCGTTCCAGTGATAGCGTCTTTGGCTTTTTCGAGATCAGATGCCATAGAGGAATGACAGACGAGCTCGAATGGCAGGAACAGAGACCGCAAAGAGCCTGGACAACTCAGCAGGAGATTGAGTGTCGTAATACTCATTCATCATGAAACGAGGCATGAGAAGGTTCGCCGCAAATGCATCGGCCTCCTTCTCTCGGAAATCCCGATTCTGATCTTTAGGGTCTCGAAGAAGCACCTGATAATCGGAAGATCTGGCCCATTCCTCATGTAGTACCTTATGCCCCATCTCATGGGCGATTGTGAACGTTTGTCGAAGAGGAAATTCTTCTCGATTAACGACAATTGCATCTTCTTCGCAGTCATAAAAGCCAGATATGCGCGCGCTTGCGTCGGGCCGAAATGTGGCAAACTTGACGGGGATGTTTAAAATTCCTTGTGCAATCTCGATTGGATTCACTGGAGGTTCCACCATGCCGGACTGGTCCAGCAGGTTGATCGCTTCGCGTTCTGCACGTCGATAGTCGGGCTTCGTAAGCCCGGGAGCTAATCCTAGAGAGACCATCGATTTCCCCCTTTCAAAAAGCGAACATACAGAGAAACAATGCGCCCTGCAGGGTAAGAATACCATTATCAGAGGCGCTTTTTCCACAGCTTCCCACTATTCTGTGGAAAACGAGCCTACAATTAAACCTTCCCTTATGATATAGGACACTTTCACCACCCGGCAGGTGGCGCACCCTAAGTTTTTCAGAATCTAGACATTCCCTCAAAAGTGGGTGCCCCATCCTTCCGCAGTTTGATCGCGGAAGGGTGGGATAGCACAAACCTCGACCGTCCGTTCTCGGATCTGCCGTTTCATCGCCGGGTGTCCCGCTCTTGGGACCTGGGAAACTACAATCCTTTCCCCGCCCCTTGCGCAGTATTACGCCCCGCCGGCGCACAATGGGGATAGTGAAACCCATGAAAGAGATCGCCGCAGGGATGGAAGGCCTCCACGTTCCCCGGACCAATTTCTCAGGAACCTGCCCGATCCGTACCTTCCCCTAGTAACGATTTAATAAATACCCCCTTTTATATTTTCAAAACCTTGCAGATTATTTCTGAACCACCCTTCGGCTGGTCGCCAACTCGAAAATTGCATCACTACTGGGGTTGGCGGGATTCCCGAAGCTCCGTGTCGATCAGGTGGACACTTCTTTCGCTCCAGTCAATAGAATGTCGAATCCGAGGCAAATTGATTTAATGGCACGGCAATATTTTTTGATCTGGACAAACTTTTGCTCGGTGAAGCATCCTGTTTGTGTGCGGGCAGGAGGGGCGGATGGCTGAGCTGGCAGCGGTGAAGAACGAACAGATGCAAAAGACCCAGGTGGATCCGGAAACTGCGGAGCGGTTCATCTCGGAGAAGCGCATTGGGGAACGGATCAAGCGGCTGCGGCTCAAGAAGAGCATGGGCCTGGTGGAGCTGGGCAAGCATTCGGGGCTGTCAGCGAGCTTTCTTTCGCAGTTGGAGACGGGGCGTGTGGTGCCCACGCTGCGCAACCTGGCCCGGATCGCGATGGTCTTCTCGAAAGATCTCTCCTATTTCTTTGAGTCCGAACCGCAGTCCATCTTCAGGATTCACCGGCAAAAGGAGCGCGTAAGGCTGCCGCAAACCGGGGTGGAACCGCCGACTTACTTCTTTGAGAGCCTTGCCTACATGGTGCCGGACAGGCCCATGGACCCCTATTTTGCTGAGTTTGTGCCGCTTACCAAGAACATGGAACTCAAAGCTCACATGCACTCCGGGTTTGAGTTTCTGTATGTGCTGGATGGGGAGCTGGAGCTGCGCCATGGCGATCAGGTGGCGACGCTCGAGCGCGGCGACTCGGTGTACTTCGATGCCAGCCGCCCGCATTCTTACCATTGCGCAGGCAAGAGCCCGGCCGGGGCCATCATCGTGACGATGCAGCAGCCTGTGCCGACGGCGCCCAAAGCAGCGGCGAAAACGGTTGCGGAGGGACAGGTGAAGCCGAACGGAGCGGACGGAGCGAGTCAGTAGGCGTATTCGGCAGATCGACGAACGGATGAGGGTTCAAGCTCAGGCCTGCGCGCCGCGCTCAGGGCCTGTAAACACTACCTCAGGCTCTACTTCCACTTGATGATGCGGATCAGATTGGAATAGTCGTCGGTCCACACCTGCGTTCCGGCAGGCGCCAGCAAGGGCGCCCAGCGCCGATCGGTCGCCAACTGTCCGAGGTCGGCACGGTTGCGCACCATCACGCCCCACTGCGAAGGGTATTTTCCCTCGTCGAATTGCGCGTGGGTCAACACTGTATCGTCGTCCATCAGGCACACCAGTCCGGCATCGCTGGCCAGCGCGGCAAAGACGGGCGCAAGCTTCAGGTGGTTGTTGCTGATGTGAAAGGCCAGCATGCCTCCCGGCGCCAGCTTGCGCAGGTAGAGCGCCAGGGCTTCCCGAGTGACCAGGTGCATGGGAATCGTATCGCCGCTAAAGGCGTCGAGGACGATCAGGTCATAGCTGCTGTCCGCTGCGTCGCGCAGCTTGAGCCGCGCATCGCCGAGCACGATGGGCGCGGTGGGCGCGCATTGGCTTAGGAAAGTGAAATAACTCGGGTCGGAGGCGATACTTCTAACGTTGGGGTCGATCTCATAGAAAGTCAGCGATTCGCCCAGCTGCACATAGCAAGCCATTGCGCCCGCGCCCAGGCCGACAACGGCCCACCGCGGCTTGAGCAAATCGGCAGAGTTCCCCAGGAGGCTCTTGGCCTCCATGGCTTGCAGAATGCCCCCTGCCGGGCCGGACTTTGCATAGTAGGCCTCCGGCTCGCGGCTCTTTGCGGGGTCCAGGTTCTGGATTCCGTGCACGATTGCGCCATGGAAGAGATACCGCAGTTTGCCGTTTTGGTCGTTGGCTACTCGCGAGACGCCAAAGAAGTTCCGCTCCTTAAGCAGAAACTTGCCGTAGGCGCCGGCGTAGAGTGAGCTGGCTGCCACCAGCGCCGCCAGGCCCAACGCGAAACGCAGCGGCCTTTTGCCAAAGCTCAGGCACCAGACCATCGAGTAACCGAAGAGAAGAATGATCAGGGGTGGACTGGGCTTGAGGCCGAAATGCTGAAAGCTGAGAATGAGCGAAGCCATGGTCACGCCCAGCGCCAGGGGCAGCAACAGGTCGCTGCGTCTTGCTTTTGCGGCCTTGGCTGGTGTCTCGGGCACGTGATCGATCGGTGGGCGCAGCAACGCCGCGAAGATCAGCGCCAGCGGAAACTCGACCAGCGACCGGAAGATTACCGGCGCGAGCAGCGAATTGAAGATGCCCCCGAGCACGCCGCCCAGGGAAATCAGCAGGTAAAACTCCGTCAAGCGGCCCACCGGCGGCCGTGTGCGGGCCAGTTCGCCGTGACACACCAAGGCAACCGCAAGCAGAGCCAGCAGGTACACCAGAAACAAGATTGGCAGTGGAATCACCATCTTGGATATGGTTGGAAAGAGCGTGAGCAGCAGCAGGGTGGGCAGTCTGCGCACCAGCCAATGATGCGAAATCAGCGGTCGGCTGGCGAAGACCAGCACGAAGCTCAGCAGATAAATCGCCAGCGGCAGTACCCAGAAGAGCGGAATGGGAGGAACGTCGGTGGTCAGCACCGTGGTGACGCCAATCATCAAGCTTGATGGCACAAAAGCCAGCGCGATCCAGCGCAACCGCTGGCTCCATGCAACCTCCGCACCGCTGCCGGTTTCTTCCGCGGGAGCTGCTTCGATTGCAGCAACAACCGGCCGTGCCCGCCACACCAATGCGCCGCACACCGCCGTCATGGCCACAAATAGCAGGTAGCCGTAGCTCCAGAAATGGCTCTGCTGGCTCAGGCGCAGAGTGGGTTCCAGCAGCAAGGGGTACCCCAGCAACCCCACCAGGCTGCCCGCGTTGCTGGCTGCATAGAGAAAATAGGGGTCTCTTGCCTGTTTATGGCCCGACTGCGCAAACCATCGCTGCAGCAGAGGCGTCGAGGCCGAGAGCAGGAAGAAGGGGAGGCCCACCGCGACCGATAACATGCCCAGTATCCACAGCACGGGATTGCTCTGCGCGGGTGGTTCCCAACCGGCTGGGATGCGCAGAGGCAACGCGGCAAGGAATGTAAGCGCGAGACCGATATGCACGGCAATCTGCGTTCGCCGTCCCAGCCATTTCGCGGCCGCGTACGCGTAGAGGTAGCCGGCCAGCAGCACCGCCTGAAAGAAGACAAGGCACGTGTTCCATACCGCCGGCGAGCCGCCGAGCATGGGCAGCGCCATCTTGGCCAGCATGGGCTCCACAAGGAAGAGCAAGGCGGCGCTGAGGAACATGGAAACAGCGAAGATGACAAGCAGCACTGGGTTTCTAGCTCCCCAAACGAATTAAAGCGCAAGTATCAAGGGTCCATGCGGCAATGTCAAAAGAACGCCTGGGGGAGAATGAAAAACTCTGAAGGCGCGTCACGGCTGGTAGGCTGGTTTGGTGATCGCACCCACACCAACACCTTTCGTCTGGAAGCCAGTTCCTTCCCCCGGCCCGGTTACTCTTCGCGGCCGCACCGTTACGCTGGAGCCGCTCAGCGCCGAGAGCCATGCTGCCGAATTTTGGCAGGCCGTGCGCGGCCACGACGAGCTATGGACTTGGCTGTTCGAGAGCCCCTGCGCTACGGAGTCCGATCTGCGCAGGGCCATCGAGCAGAAGCAAGCCGCCTGCGCCGCCGTCTTTCTTGCAATTGTGCCAGCGGAAACCGGGCGAGCGGCCGGCTGGGCCAGCTATATGCGCATGGAGCCGGCGCATGGGGTGGTCGAGGTGGGCAGCATCCTCTTCTCGCCATCGTTGCAGCGCACCACCGCTGCCACGGAGGCCATGTATCTGATGGCCAGCCATGCCTTCGACCATCTTGGCTACCGGCGCTATGAGTGGAAGTGCAATGCCCAAAACCTGCCTTCGCGGCGCGCGGCCGAGCGGTTAGGCTTCACCTTCGAGGGCATCTTTCGCCAGCACATGGTGATCAAAGGAAAGAGCCGCGACTCTGCCTGGTTTTCGATGCTCGACAGCGAATGGCCAGCTCGCAAGCGGGCATTTGAAATCTGGCTGGAGCCCGCCAACTTCGACAGCGAGGGCAGGCAGATCAAGAGTTTGCAGCAACACGTCGCCGCGAGCATTATGTTGCCCAATTCCTGACAAGGTTAATGAGGAGCGTTCATTGCCTGCGTAGCCGGGGATTTCTCCGAGGCTGCGATGGACGCGAACTCGGGTCCGAGAGCTGCGATGGCTTTGCGCACGGCTGGCTCATCACCGCCAAAGTCCTCGTAAACTACCTTCCCCTGGGAGTCGATCAGGACGGTGAGAGGAATTCCTCCGCCATTGAATGCCTTACCGATGTTTTTGTCAGCGTCGCTGTAGTTGATCCAGTTGTAGCGATGACGAAGAAGGTACGCTGCGGCATCCTCCGGGTCAGTTTCCTGATCGACGGTGACGACGGCGATTCCCTTGTCTTTAACATCCCTGTAGATCCGGTCGAGAGCGGGCATTGAGAGAAGGCACGGGCCGCACCATGTAGCCCAGAAGTCGAGCAGCAGCGGCTTGCCCCGGAACGAGGTCAGGTCAATCTTCTTGCCGTCGGATGCGGTAAATGTGACATTGGGAGCGATCTGACCGACCAGCGATACCTTCGGATGACCGAACGATTGCAGGCCTGGGATTTGGGGCTCGAAAGTGGCGACTTCTTTCGCATCCGAGGGCGGGGTAAACCGGAACATCTCCGGCGTGGTCTGCGGATTGAAATCAGCCACAGGGTAGGTCGTCGTCTCATCACGATGGTAAGGGAGATGGATAGTGGAGGAATTGATGATATAGCCGTTCCTGTGCTCCACGGCCTTGCGAAAGACAAGAGCCGCTTTGTCGATCCAGTAAGTCCTGTCCCAGTGGGTCTCTTTGTCGTTCGTCCGCCTGCTGTCATCGCTTGTTACGTGGACGACATAGCAAGGGAACCTCTGAACAATGCCGAGTTACAAGTGGCCTACCTCCGGTTTTGATCGGCATGGCTCGCCGCGCTCGAAATACACGCAGACATGACCTGTTTCGTTGCCGTTTCGCCCGCCGGAGACCGCG
>Ga0302140_10002958_pt1 | contig 21925 bp, 12 predicted proteins | sample I_Bog_E1_1_FD_202095 | JGI IMG/M metagenome (GOLD analysis project Ga0302140, IMG submission 202095) | Peat permafrost microbial communities from Stordalen Mire near Abisko, Sweden - I_Bog_E1_1 | ecosystem: Environmental > Terrestrial > Soil > Wetlands > Peat | place: Sweden: Abisko, Stordalen... | reverse complement strand
CCTTTTTGGTTGATTTGGCTCGCACCTAATTATACCATAAAACCTAGTGTTCATGCGACTTTTTACGTTTTTTTCGATTGTTTTTCAAGGTCTATTTATTGAATTTACTAGCTGCGAAACTTAAGTAACTATAAAAATAGATAAATGTTTATAGTAAACATCAAAGGCTGGGGTATATTTATGTTATTTTTAATCTTATTTTATGTTAAAATATAACCATAAAAGTTTAGATTAATTTATGTGAGCTAGAGGTAAATGATAAATTATCTGATAACTATATTAAGGTTGATGATTATAATCTCTGGTTTGCAAATAGGTAAGGAGGAAGAAGTGAATTTTAATGTTAATAATCCAATAATAGTTCAAAGTGATAAGACATTATTAGTAGAGGTTAATAATGTTTTATATACAGAAGTCAGAGATAAGCTTTCTAGATTTGCAGAAATTATAAAAAGTCCAGAGTATATTCATACATATAAAATCTCTCCACTTTCTTTATGGAATGCTGCTTCAAGTGGTATGTGTTTTGAAGAGATAATGGAAATATTACAAAAATACTCCAAGTATGACATTCCACAGAATGTTATTAAGGATATTGAAGATAATATAAATAAGTATGGCAAAATAAAGATTTTAAGAGATGGTAAAGATTTACTTATAAAATCAGAAGATAAATACATAATGGAAGAGATAGCTAATTATAAGGCTATGCAAAAGTATTTTAAGGAAAAAATAGATGAGGTTACATATAAAATAGATAAGAATATAAGGGGAGAGATAAAGCTTTCATTAATAAAGCTGGGGTATCCTATAGAAGATTTAGGCGGATATATAGAAGGAAAAACATATGATATGAGCTTAAGGAAAGTTACTTTATCAGGAGAAGAGCTTTTAATAAGAGATTATCAGAATGAAGCTTCAGAGATATTTTATTCAAAGGGTACAGCAAAAGGTGGGAGTGGAGTTATAGTACTTCCTTGTGGAGCAGGAAAAACTGTTACAGCTATGGCTACTATGGATAAAATAAAGCAACAAACATTGATATTAACTACAAATATTACAGCATTAAGACAATGGAAACAGGAACTTATAGATAAGATGAATATTGCTAAAGAGGACATAGGAGAATATAGTGGCGAAATAAAAGAAATAAAACCAATAACTATTTCAACATATCAGATATTAACTCACAGAAAGAGTAAAATTGATGAATTTACTCATATGAATATTTTTCATGAAAATAACTGGGGATTTATTATATATGATGAGGTACATACCCTTCCAGCACCTGTATTTAGAGCCGCAGCAGAGATACAGGCAACTAGAAGATTAGGGCTTACAGCTACTCTAGTAAGAGAAGATGGAAAAGAAGATGATGTATTTAGTCTTATAGGACCTAAAAAATATGATGTTCCTTGGAAAGTACTTGAAAAACAGGGCTGGATAGCTGAGGCACAGTGCACAGAAATAAGAGTAGAAATGCCAGAAGAGCTGAAAATGGAATATGCAGTTAGTGATAGTAGAAATAAATTTAGAATAGCATCTGAAAATTATAAAAAGATAGACATTTTAAAAGACATAATTAATGAACATAAAGATGGTAAAATACTCATAATAGGCCAGTACATAGAACAACTGAATTTAATATCAAAAGAATTAAACGTTCCTATAATAACAGGTAAAACTAAAAATGCTGAAAGGATACAATTATTTGATAAATTTAAAACTGGAGATATAAATGTTTTAATTGTATCAAAAGTAGCTAATTTTGCCATAGATTTACCAGATGCGAATATTGCTATTCAGGTTTCAGGTACATTTGGTTCAAGACAGGAAGAGGCACAGAGATTAGGAAGAATTCTTAGACCTAAAAAAGGAGATAACAGAGCTTATTTTTACAGTATTGTAACAGCTAATAGCAGAGAGCAGGAATTTGCTGTAAAGAGACAATTATTTTTAGTAGAACAAGGATATAAGTACTATATAGAAACAATAAAATAGGTGGAGTGATAATATGGCATTGAAAGAACAATTGGAACGCTTGACAACAAGTGGATGGATGGAGCTTCCTCAATATGTAAAAATATCAGGTGTAAACACAGTATCAAAAAGAAAGGCAGATATGGTAGATGCCTTATATAACTATTTAAATGATAAGGACAACATAATAAATATATGGAATAGTATAAGTGCTATGGAAAGAGAGCTTATATCAGAATGCATAAGAGCCGGGGGACAGCTTGAATATAAAGAAATAAAAGAAATTATGGAAAAGTATAATAAAAAAGTAACATCTTCAGGTATATATACAAGAGGTATCCAGTCGTATTTTGATAAGACATCAAAAGCCAATCTGCTTTTTATATATGGAAGTATGCCAAGGGAAATAAATAATATATTAAAAGAACAGGTGAAGCCTATAGAAGTAGAGTTTACATCTGTCGATGTTGATGTTGAAGAGTATCTCCAGAATGAAGATGAACATAGAGAACTTATTTGTATAAGAGAAGAATTCGAAAAGGATTTTGTGTCTATAATTAAACTTGTTAATTCAGCTAAATTTAAAACTACAAAAGCATCACAAATGCCTAACAAAACAGCTATGATTAAAATGAATGAAGTAATGATAAATAAAGAAATATTTTATGAAGATGATATAAATGATATTAGAGTAATTGATAATACTATTAGATTATATGGAATATCTAAATTATTATTAGAAAGTGAAATATTAGAAATTCAAAATGGAACACTGATACTTGGAGATTATGCAGATGATTTTCTAATGATGAATACAGCAGAAAAGAGCAAATTTTTATTGGAAGCATATATAAAAGCCGATATTAATGAACTTAAAAGGATTAATGAATTAAAGCTCAAAACCGATTATGAGGGAGACTATTCAACCTGTAGAAATGTAATTTTAAAATATTTGAAAAAGGCACCAATTGATAAGTGGATTAACATAGAACAGTTATTAAAATTGATCAAAAAACTAGATAGAAATTTTTTGGAGAAAGAAGTTGGAACAATATATACATATAGTGATTATGAACATTATTATTATCCAAATCAAAACTCTTGGGAAGATGAGGAAGGAAGATTTATAGAGGTAGTACTAATAGAATACCTAGCTTCCATAGGAATTGTAGATTTATTAATAACTGATGACTGGAATGATGACGATATAGAGTACTTTAAAGTTGAGTATTTGAAATTAACACCACTCGGAGCACATATACTCGGAATCAATGATGATTATAAAGTAGAGAAAATTAAAGATGAAACAGGAATAATAATTCAACCTAATTATGAAATAATGGTACCTGAGGGATCAATGAAAGAAGTTCATTGTATATATTTAGATAGATTTGCAGAAAAATTATCAGAGGATACAGTTAGCATATATAAAATATCTTTTAAAGCTATGGTTACGGCCTTGGATAATGAAATATCGATAGAAGAAATAACAGAGTATTTTAAAGAATTTTCACAGAATGAAATACCGGTAAATGTAAGTGTATCTTTAAATCAGTGGCAAGAAGAAAGCAAAAGAATAAAGATAAGAACAGTTACTATTGTTGAGACAGATGATACATACTTACTTGAGGAACTTAAAAGTTATAAAACAATAAAAAACGATATAGTAAATGAACTGCCATATGTATTTGAAATTGATAGCAAAGCTGCGAGTAGAGTTAAACGAAATATGGAAAAGAAGAATCACTTTTGTATTATAGAATAGCTGAATTGATAAGGAAGTGCCTATTCCGTTAAAGCCTATCATCGTAGAGTCAAAAGGAGAGGCTAATAATGGAGTGTAAAAAAATGAGTAAGTTAAAAAATTTTGATAAAAAAACTATAGAAATAGAAGAAATAGAAAGAATTTTTAAAGTTAAACATTACAAAGAATTATATGATTTAATTAGTACTCTTATAGATAAGAAAGAGATAATTCCAATTAAAAATAGTGGAGGTAATGGAAAAACTCCAACATTATATAAGAAATATAGAATTATAGAAGAAAATCAAGACTATAGTGAATTTTTAGATGAACTAAGCTTTAAGATTTCTCAAAAATTAGATATATCTTATTATAAAAATCATTTGGAAAAATATAATGAACATAGAGAATATATTCTTGAATTAAATGATTTTATTATAAATAAAGAAGAACTATTAAAAACAAGCGTTTCTACAAATGAAAGATCATTTCAAATATGGGGAAGAGAGAAATTTATCCAAAAAGAAGAGGGCAAATTAGTACTTAAGAATTTAGGATTAGATCTAGAGTATTTAAATTATTATGATACTTCAGAACCATTAGCCTATTATTCTAAATCTAAAGAAATTCCTCAAAGCATACTAATTCTAGAAAATAAAGATACATACTATACTATGAGAAGATACTTGATAGCTGGAGGAAATGAAATTTTAGGAGAAAATATAAGCACATTAATATATGGTGCAGGAAAAAATGTAAATAAGGCTTTTAATGATTTTGAGATTTCAGTTGAAGAATATGTTTCAAATAAGGAAAATAAGCTTTTGTACTTTGGAGATTTAGATTATGAAGGAATAGTTATTTATGAAGGTTTATATAATTTAGTTAAAGATAAGTACAATATTGCTCCTTTTATTAATGGATATGAACAAATGATTGATAAATATATTAAAGAAGAAATAAGATTACCCAAAACTAAAGAAGGTCAGAATAGAAATATAAAGAATATATTTTTAAACAAATTTAATGCAGATTATAGGAAAAAGATTAGTAAAATCCTACAACAGGATTTATATATTCCTCAGGAAATACTAAATATTAAAGAATTAGGCATGTAAAAGAAAATAACAAGTCAATGATGCGATGTATATTTTTTTGAATGTGCCTTGTAGGAGGATAGAATGGATTTTAGTTTTTTAGATGTTCAGCATATAAGAATGAAGAAAATAGGAGCTTATGCTTTGCTGTTTAGAAATAGTATAGCTAAAGGTACATGGAAAAAGTATGGATTTGAAGAAGGCTATGAGCAGGATAATTTGATTTTTTCAGTATTACTGTACATAATGGAACAATCATTAAAAGAGGAAATTTGTACAATCGATTATATTGGTAATTTCATTGATGAGGTAAATTCTCTTCATTTTAAGAAAGAAATGACATATGAGGATTGTAAGGAACTTGCGGAATTTATAGTAAATACGATTTTGTGTGATGAAGGTAAAGCCATGTATTTTGCAGCCTTTAATTTTAAATTAGGAGAATATGAAAGTTTAAATATAAGCTTTATTAAAAATAAGATGGAATACATAGAAGGTGTTAGAAGAGTATCTTATTCATTAACTGATGATGGATACTCACTTCTTTTGTCCACTTTAGAAATTGAAGAAAATTTAAAGATGACTATTCATGAGATAGTATTTAAAATGCATTTAGAAAAAGCATCTTATGATAAGGCAGTGGATGATATTAAAAATATTTTTAATATGCTTAGAATTAGAGTTCAAAGTATGGAGGAAGCAATTAGAAAGATTAAAGAGAATCCATTAAATTATTCTACTCAGGACTATAGGAACATGATGGAAGGTAATTTGGAACTTTTAAAAGATAGCAAGAAAAAATTTACGTTACATAGAGAGCTTATTGAAGAAAAAATAAATGAGTTTATAGAAAAAGATATACACATTAAAGAGTTAAATGAAGAAGAGAAAGAAAGCTTAAATAATTTGAAAATAATTGAGAATTATTTAAGTAGGACAATAGATGAGGATCAAAGAATATTGAAGAAGCATTTTGACTTAAAAGATATTTATGGGAAAGAACTTGAAAATATATCTAAAATGGCTTTAATAGAAAGATTTAATTTTAAAAGTGAAGTCTATAATAAAATTTTAGATAATCCAGAGAAATTAGATAATATTGAATTATTTTTAAGACCTCTTTTAAAAATGGACCCAAGAAAGATTTACAATATAAATAAAGCGTTAGAGTATCAAAAAAGTATAAATGAAAAGTCATTAGAAAAAGATGAGTTTCTTACATTTGAAGAAGGAGATTTATTGGAGGAAGAAAATAAGAGAAAGCTTGAAAAACTTGAAAAATATAAAGGGGTAATCGAAATAATATTGGAACTTGGACGAGAAAGAGGCAGTATTTCGTTAGGTGAAATAAATTCTTTGATTAATGAAAATGAAGTTTTAATGAATAGCTTAATTCCAAGTATTCAGATTTTCAGAGAAGTTATCATAGAAATGCTTAAAAATAGAATTGTTGATATAGGAGAGATAAAAGAAGAAAGAAAAAACATTGTAGAAAGTGGAGAAATAGAATTTCAATTAAACAAGAGCATTTTAGAAATACTTGATACAAATAAAAGTCTTAAAAGAATATCAAAAATTAAAGTAGAAAAAATAATAGATAATTGTGATGTTAAATTAGAAGGCTTAAAGGATGAAAAAGGGGTAATTAGAAATTTCATATGTTCAGATATTTCCTTTGAGATTATAGATGGAGGATTTAAATTATAATGAGTTATTCAATAGATGAAATTAAAATGAGCAATAAGATATTTTACTATCTATTAAAGCATGGAGAATTAAAAGAAGGAGAAAGTGAATTATACAAATCTTATTCTGAAAATGAAAATATAACACAGTTAGTAAAGGAGCAAGGTGAAGCTTCAGAGTCTTTTGTTAAAAAGTATGGGGGAGTAGTGTATCTTATACCAAAAGAGGAAAATGATTTTTTGGGATATTCTAAGGCAGAATTAAAGAAAACACTCTGCAAATCAAGTGCAAATGATAAAGATTATTATTTGTCTCAATTCGTAATTCTAACTCTTCTTGTAACATTTTATAATTCACAAGGGATTTCTAGTAAATCTAGAGACTATATAAAGATTGGAGAATTTCTTAATATAATAAGTGATAAATTGAATGATGGAGTATCTAGAAGTAATGAAGAAAATAGTGGTATAGCATTTAAAAATATTCTTGAAAGATTTGAATCCCTAAAAAGTAGTGATAAAAAAACCATATCTAAAACAACAAAAGAAGGATTTATTAATACAATTCTTAAATTTTTGGATGACCAAGGGTTAATTTATTACATACAGAGTGATGATATGATTAAAACAACAAAAAAATTAGATAGCTTTATGGATTGGAATTTATTAAATAAAAACAACTATGATAGAGTTTTGAGAGCATTAGGAGAGGAAGTAAATGAGTAAAATAAATAAAATTAGATTAGTAAACTTAAATTATAATAACAACACCATGAAAATTGACGATGAAAGTTTTTATTTAGACGGTGAAAACACCATGTTCAACCTTAGAAATGGTGGTGGGAAATCTGTACTTGTTCAAATGATTATGGCACCATTTGTAAATAGAAGAAATAGAAATTTAAAGGACAGAACATTTGAAAGCTACTTTACTTCTTCAATTCCAACCTATATTTTAATTGAATGGAAATTAGATGATAGTGCAGGCTACCTTTTAACTGGAATGATGGTTAGAAAAAGAGAAAGTATTTCAGATGAAGATTCAAAAGAAAAACTAGATATTATAAATTTTGTTTATGAATATAAAAATGAAAATGAAAATGATATAAACAGAATTCCTGTTATTGAAGAAAAGAATAATGGAAGGACTATTAAAAGCTTTTCTAATTCTAAAAAACTTTTTGAAGAGTTAAAGAAAGATAGAGATATTAAATTTAATTATTATGATATGAATAACTCAGCTACTATAAGTGCGTATTTTAGTAAATTGGCTGAGTATAAGATTAACTACAAAGAATGGGAAACTATAATCAAAAAGATAAATCTTAAGGAATCTGGACTTTCAGAAATTTTTGCAAATGCAAAAAACAGTGAAGGCTTAGTTAAAGAATGGTTTCTTCCAGCAATAGAAAATAAACTTAGAAAAGATGAAGATAGGATTAAAAATTATCGACAACTTTTAGATAGCTATATTAAACAGTATAAAAAAAATAAAAATAATATAGATAAGAAAGAAAAAATAGAGTTATTTAATGAATTTTCTAAAGAAATATTTTCTGTAAGCAATGATTTTATAAAAACTATTGATAACAGAGAAGCTTTAGAAAATGAAATAAGTAATGTTATTGTATTTTTAAAAGAAAGTTTAAATGATGGAGAGCTAGAAGAAAAGAATTTTGATGAACTAATAAACAATCTGAAAGAGCAAGTTAAAGAATTACAGTATGAAAAAAAATCCATTGAAATATACCAAAAGCAAAATCAAATAGATAAGCTAAATGAAAATAAAGAAAGACAAGAAGTTTTAATAGGAGAAAGTCAGCATAATATTGATAAATTAAAAAGAAGAAAAAATATACTTACTTGTTCAAAGCTTCATAAAGAATATAAGAATCTATCAGAAGAACTTCAAGGATTTGAAAATGAACTTGAATTATTACATAGAGAAAATGAAGACTTTACACCACTTATAAATGACTTAGGTTATACCATAAAAGAAATTTTAAGTAAAGAACTTACAAAAACAAAAGAAGAAGAGAATAATAAAATCATCTTGAGGAAATCACTTAAGGAAGAAAAAAATAATATTGAAAATTCATTAAGAATAAATAGAAACAGCATTGTAGACTTACATAAACAAGAAGGAACTTTACTTGGAGCTATTGAAAATTTTGATAAAGAAGAAAACAGATTTAATAAAGAATATGACGAAAATATATTTAGAAATATTTCGGGATTTTTAGATGAAGAACAGTTAGTTAAATTAGATAAGGATATAAAGGATGAAGGTTTCAATTTAGATAAAGAAAGAAAAAATAGTGCAGAATTATTGCTAAATAGTAAAGAAGAGTTAAAGAGCAAAGAAAGAGAAAAATCTAGTAATTTTAAAGATATAAGTATTACGAAATATGATTTGGAAAATAGAAATGAAGATTTAGAGAAGTTTAAAAACGAAATAGAAACACGAACTCAAGTAATTAAATATATTGATTTTGAAGAAGATAAGCTTTTTGAATCTAGTAATATTGTTGAAGCTTTTGAAAGAAAAATAAATTTAATAAAAGAAGACGAGAGAAAACTTAGAAGAATATGTGATAAAGTAACTTCAGAATTAGAAAAACTTGAAACAGGAAAAATATTAGAATTACCAAAGGAAGTTGAAGAATGTCTTAAGAAAAAAGATATTAATATAGTTTATGGAATGGAATGGATTAAGAAAAATGGTTATTCTTTAAAAGAAAATGAGGAATTTATAAAAAATAATCCATTCATACCATATTCAATAATAATGGATTCTAGAGAAATAGAGATTTTAGAAAAGGAATCTTTAGATGTATTCACTTCTAGTCCAATTTCTATAATTAAAAGGGAAGACTTAGGAGAAAAACTAAGTGAAACAAATGAAGGGCTTTTAGAACTTAAAAAGCTAAAATTTCTTATTTCATTTAATAATAAACTTTTAAATGAAAAGGAATTATTAAAGTTAATAGAGGATAAAAGATTAGAATTAACAAAGATAAACAATGAGATTAGATCTAAAGAACAGGATATAGAATTTTATTTGCAAAAGAAAAACTTTATTCAAAATTCATCTTTAACCTTTGAATCTTATGAAGGATTAAAAAATGAAATTGAAAGTTTAAATAAAAAAAGTGAAGATTTAAGGGCTTTGGAAATACAATTAGAAAAAGATATTCATAGTATAGAGGAAATCTTAGAAAATACTCAAAATGAAATTATAAATTTAGATAAGAAAATAGAAAAAAACAAAAGAAAAGAAGAAGATTTTATAAATTTAAAACTTGAGTATGATAAATATAAGAAAAATAAAAATACCTTTGAAAAATTAGAAGAAAGAATAAGGATAACTAAGAATTCAATTGAACAAGAAGATAGAAGAAACAAGGATATTGAGAGTGAATTAAATGAATGTGAAGAAAGTATTAGATATTATTCAAATGAAAATAATAGAATTTCTAAAGATCTAATAGAGTTTGAAATTTATAAATCGGGTTCATTAATACAAAAGGATAAAGAAGATTTAATTTCAGAATATAAAGTTTTAAGAAAAAATATAGAGAGTTCAGAAGAGGAATTAGAGAATAAAATAAAAATCTCAACTGAAAAATTCAACGAAATAGAAGAGGAGCTTAATTACAAAGTAAATAAATATAAATTAGAAGAAAAAGAATACATAACTATAAATTATGATAGACATAAAGAAAGTGAAACAGAAGAAAGCTTATCAAAAGAAGAAGAAAGTTTAAGTGTCATGAAAGATTCTTTAGGAGAAATAAAATCAGATTTAAAGGTTTCAAATAATGATTTAAACAGATATTATGAAAAACTTAAAAAAGATTTTGATAAGGATGTACCTAAGGAAAAAACTTTGATATTTGAAAAAAATTATAAAGAGGAAGAAGCTAAATTAAAGATAAAGATTGAGGATAATTTAAAAGGGAAAGAAGAGCTAACTAAATTAAATAATAAGATAAGCAATAACTTGAGCAATTTAAGTGAATATAATAATTTAAAACTTCAGCATGAAGTAACGGTAGACATAGAATTTAACAATTTGGATGAGACCATAGGAAAACTTAGACGAGATTTAACTAACCTTAAGAAAGATGAAGGAAGTAAAGAGAATGTACTTGGTAGAACAATGTTTACTATTGCAGGTAAAGAAGAATTTAAAGAAGATACTTTCTTTAAAGATCCAATAAATACACTTATAACACTTGTATCTAAACCTAGGGAGCTTTTAGAACAATTAATAATGCTAGAAGATTCATATAACAAGCTCATGGAAAAGATAGGATATGATATAGAATTAATAGAAAAAGAAGAAGACAATATATTAGAAAGTTTATTAGAGTACATAGCTGATATACACGAAAATATATCTAAGATTGATAAAAATTCAACTATAACAATTGATAATAAAAGAGTGAAAATGCTTAATATAAGCGTATCAGAATGGGAAGAAAATAAAGAAATTTATAAAATGAGATTAAAGGATTATGTTGAACAGTTAAGAAATCAATGTATATTAACATTAGAAAGAAATGAAAATATAGAGGAAATAATAGGTAATAAAATAAACGTAACTAAGCTTTATGACGAAGTTGTATCTATAAGTTCTATAAATATTAAACTTTATAAAATAGAAGAAGATAAACAAAGGCAAATAAGCTGGAATGAAGTATCAACAAATTCAGGGGGAGAAGGATTCCTTTCAGCATTTGTAATCTTATCAAGTTTATTATCTTATATGAGAAAAGATGAAAGTGATATATTTAATAGAAGAGAAGAAGGAAAAGTTTTAATAATGGATAATCCATTTGCTCAAACAAGTTCTGCTCATCTTTTAAAACCACTTATAGATATTGCAAAGAAAAGCAATACTCAGCTTATATGCTTAACAGGACTTGGAGGAGATTCTATATATAATAGATTTGATAATATATATGTATTGAACCTTATACAATCAAAGCTAAAAAGCGGTGTTAAATATTTAAGAAGTGATCATGTAAAAGGTGAAGAGGAAAAAGAAGTTATGGTATCATCAAGATTTAAGATTGAAGAAGAACAAACAAGATTATTTTAATTTTAGTATTATATATAGGGAAAGCTCTTGAGACTATAAATTAAAGTACATATTTTACTTAATAAGAGTGGCATGAAATGATTTCTCAAAGGAAGAGAAGTGATCAGATATGAGGTTAGATAAATTTTTAGCAGAATCAAACATTGGAAGGAGGAAAGAGGTTAGGACTTATATTAAAGAAGGTATGGTGAAGGTAAATGGAGATGTGATAACAGAACCTGCAATAGAAATTAACGAAAGTTCTGATGTTATTGAGTATCTTGGTAAAGTAGTTAATTATACTGGAAAAGTATATTATATGTTTAATAAACCTGCTGGCTACATTACTGCAAGAAAGGATATAGTTAATAAAACAGTATTTGATTTTTTTGATGATGTTAATAACATGAATGGAGTATTTCATGTTGGAAGGTTAGACAAAGATACAGAAGGATTATTGCTATTTACCAACGATGGTGAATTTGAGCATCAATTAATGTACCCACAAAAGCATGTTGAAAAAACTTATTTCTTTTGGGCTTTGGGTTCTTTAGATAAGGAAGATAGGAAACAATTAGAGCAAGGAATTTACATGAGAAAAGGTGAAATGCTAACGAAACCTGCAAAAATAGAAGTGCAAAAATGTGGAATGTATAAAGAGTTTAAACATGAAATGGCTATTGAGAATTTATACAATATAGATTCAAACCATTATAACCAGCCCGTTGTCTCGGGATATCTTACTATTTCAGAAGGACGTAAGCACCAAGTGAAGCGTATGTTAAAAGCTGTAGGTTGTTATGTGGTATATTTAAAGAGGGTTTCCATTGGAGGATTAATGTTAGATGAATCACTTAAAAAGGGTCAGTATCGATTCTTGACAGATGTGGAAATTCAAAAGTTATTGGGAAAATTATAAGTAGCAAATGAGTCTTAATCGCTTCTAATTCCATCTCAAGTTAAGGTAATAGAGCATGCGAGTTCCATTTATTAAAGTATTTGAAAATAATATTAAACGGTGTACAATTATGTTATAAAGACTTATACAAGGGAGGATAATAATGAAAAAGTTACATTTAATTATGTTGATTTTTGTACTAATAACAATTGCTAGTCCAATAGGAGTTAATGCAGCATGGAAACAAAACAGCCAAGGTTGGTGGTATACAAAAGAAAGCTCTTATTCAATTGGATGGGATAAGATTGATGGAAATTGGTACTATTTTGATGATAATGGGATTATGGAAACTGGCTGGATTAATGATAATAGTACATATTACTATTTAAATGACAATGGATCTTTAGATGAGTCTAAAACTACTACTGTTATGCCAGACGGAATACAAACAATGTATAATATAATTAATATTTACAATGATTTTGGTACTCTCAAATATATTAGTAAAGGATACATCAACAAATTAGAATTAAGTGGTACGAGTTTATATAAATTTTATTCTGAAGATCCATTAGGAGATGAGATTAGTGAATACTATTATGATTCATCTAACGGAAATATTTATAAATTAGAACAAGGAATTGTTAAATTGCTTAATACAAATACTATTATAAATAATACTAATACATCAATTACAATAATTGAAGCAGTTGATAAAGTAAAGGATTATCTTCTAGCAAATGGAAAGTATGTTCCAAGTAATATAAAAGTAGAATCTGATGATGGAAGTAAATACGTAGTTCATTGTTATAATGATGGTGATAGTTATACTTCAATTAACGATTGCTACTACGTAGATAAGTATACTGGAAATGTTACATCAATGTTTTAAATATATAATGAGAGCTAGGATTAGATTTCCTAGCTCTTTAACGTACAGAAAATTATAGAAATTTTGAAGTTTGAAAGCTTGGTAAATCTAGATTTAGATCAATTCATGTATTAAGCTAAAAGAGAGAAATTCTAGAAAAATAACTATGAATGGAGTTGGCATAGCCATTTTGTCCTATAGATAGCTTGTATATTTTTTGAAAATACGAAGAAAAATTAAACGATTACGAGAACAAAAAGAATACATAATTCATATATATATATTATAAGGGATTATATATGAAAAGGGGATAAATAATATGTTGGCGGTAGTTATTTTTCTTTGTATTGTGTTAATTAGTTGTAATGCTTTTTATAGTACAGATGAAACCGAAGAAAAAATAGAGGACGTCGAATCAGAATTAAAAAAAGAAATTAAATAAATTGTACAAAATGTAAAGAAAATCACTTGAAAGAAGTAATTCATCTGTTATTTGTAGTTTTAGTACCGATAGTGAAGATTACTTCTTATGTGAAAAAGAGTTGGGAATAATTTACTTTAGATCATCTATATAAAGTTAGATGATCTTTTTCTTTTTTGTATTCAGCTAGTTTGAAGAAACAAATTAAAGCTAGTCATTCACAAAAAGATAATCAAGAAGATGACACGCAAACATCTTCATTAATATATCCATAAAACATCTTCTATATATCATTTTTGTTCATTGTAATTAATTTATCGGAAATAATAAATCTTGGTCTTTGCTTAGTTTCATTGTATATCTTGCCAATATATTCTCCTATAACTCCAAGGGATAAAAGTTGAATACCACCAATGAGCCAAATAGAAAGAGTTAGGGAAGTCCAACCAGTCACAGTCTCTCCGAAAAATTTAACTATAAAAGTGTAGGTTAAAGCTATAAAACTAATAAAGAATATGAAAAATCCAAGTCCTGTAATTATTCTTATAGGCTTTATGCTAAGGGATGTAATTCCATCTAAAGCAAAAGCAATCATTTTCTTTAATGGATATTTAGATTCTCCTGCAAATCTTTCATGACGTTCATATTCTACTATAGAAGATTTATATCCTATTAAAGGAACCATGCCCCTAAGAAATAAATTAACTTCTTTAAATTGACTTAAGCCTTCTAAAGCGCGTTTACTCATAAGACGATAGTCAGCATGATTATAAACTGTATCAACTCCAAGTATATTCATTAATTTATAGAAAGTTAAGGCTGTTGTTCTTTTAAAAAATGTATCTGTTTGCCTTGAGGATCTTACACCATAAACAATATCACTTCCATCATAATATTGTTCTACGAATTTATCTATAACATCCACATCGTCTTGTAAATCTGCATCTAGTGATATGATTACATCTGCAAGTTCTTTAGCGGTCATAAGTCCAGCAAGTAATGCATTTTGATGTCCTCTATTCCTAGAAAGATTAATACCAGAAAAAATATTATTTTTATTATGGAGTTCTTCTATTATGCTCCAAGTTTTATCTTTTGAACCATCATTAACGAAAAGTATTTTACTATCCTTAGAAATAATTTCATTTTCTATCATAGTAGTAATCTTTACTAATAGTCTTTTAGCTGTTACGTGTAAAACCTCTTCCTCATTATAACAAGGAATTACAAGATATAATGTATCCTTCATAAAATCGCCTCCAATTGCTATATCAAGTTTATTAATAAGTGATATTCAAAAAATAACTTTCACGTAAAAATAATTAAAATAAGATAAACAAACTATGAATATCTTTCTTTATATATAATTATATTTGAGATATCTGAACAAAAGCTTAATGAATTTTAATTATTCATACGGGAATTTAAACCATTTAAAGAGATTAATTGACAAAATGTATAATAACAATATAATATTTAACTATAATTAATTCCAAATATTTAAATTAAAGGAATTATAAATATATTATACAAATAATATGATAATTATGGAAAGATATATTTGTTTTGTTGTTTAATTGTTTTTTGCCGTGAAGTTGAATAACATATTTAAAGTTCCCACACAAGAAATATATCTGTGGTAATTTAAACCTATGATTTAAGATTTGTATAAGGGCTTTGAAGGATTTGGTTAAGATTAACACTGGTTGGAAATACTGGTGAATGTACAAAAACAAGTTTGTTTTATATTTTTTTTGTTAATTTATAAATAAATACAATTAATTACTTAGTTTTATAATTTAGGAAGGATTTTCTTATAATATGTGGAATTTATTTATTATTGAAGTTTATTCAGCTTAGACACTAGAAAGAAAATAACAAGTCAAAGATGCGATGTATATTTTGTGCCAGACAAGGAAATAATGTTAGCTCATAGTGGTCTATTAGCTAATATTACTGATGCAGTATGACGCAAAATAGACTAGCATACTGACTTGTTATTTTTTTGATAGTGCCTTAACTCTAAATATAATAATGTTTTCTAAAATTAAGCGTGTTCTAAATATCTGATGAAAACCCATATAAAGAAAGGAATAACAAATGATGTATATTAAATTAAAAGACTATGAAGTAATATGTGAATTACATAGTGGAGTAAGGTCAAGGATTTATAGGGGAAAGAGAATTTCTGATGGATACCATGTTATTATAAAGGTCATGAATAAAGAATATCAAAGTAATGAAGATATGAAAGGGCTTAAAGGGGAGTTCGAAATAGGAAATAGAATTAAGAGCAGTAATGTTATTAAGTATCTTGATATAATAAAATACAATAATGGACTAGCAATAATTGAAGAATATTTTAGCGGAGAAACTATACATAAATTAAATAAATCACATGTGTTTAAGCTTAAAGAATTTTTATCAATTTCTATTGGAATTTGTAATGCCTTAAAAAAAATTCATGCTGAAAATATTGTCTATGTGGCTATTAATCCATCAAATATTCTATATGAACGAAAAACTGGAGAGATAAAAATTATTGATTTCAGTAGTGCTGAATATTTATCAAATGAAAATTATATATTGGAAAACAATAATATTGTAGAAGGTTCTTTAAATTATATTTCTCCAGAACAAACTGGAAGAATGAACAGAACTATAGATTATAGGAGTGATTTTTACTCTTTGGGAATAACTTTTTATGAAATGTTGACTGGAAGGCTACCTTTTGAGTCTAAGGATACAATGGAGCTTATTTATAGTCACGTAGCAAAAGAACCAGAGAGTATTACAAAATTTAATTTCGATATACCTAAGGTAGTTTCTAATATTGTATTAAAATTAATTGCAAAAAATCCTGAAGATCGTTATAAGTCTGTGTCTGGTTTAAAAAGAGACTTAGAAAAATGTCTTATACAAATAGAAAATAATTTAAATGAGGATTTTGAATTAGGCAAATATGATTTTTCGGGGGAATTTTGTATACAACAAAAATTATATGGTCGTGATAAAGAGATTCAGAGATTAATAAAGTCCTTTGATAGAGTTACAGCGGGTGCAGCAGAATTGCTTTTAATTTCAGGTTCACCAGGAATAGGAAAGTCTGCTTTGGTTCAAGAAGTTTGCAATTCAGTTCAGCAAAAAAATGGATATTTTATTATGGGTAAATTTGAACAATTTAAAAATGATATTCCATACAGTGCAATTATTAAAGCATTGGATAATTTTGTTAATCAGCTACTTGTGGAATCTTCAAGTCAAGTGGAAACATGGAAGGAAAGCATTTTGAAAGCAGTTGGAAATAATGGACAGGTTATTGTGGATGTTATTCCGACTTTGGAATTAATTATATGAAAATGATGATGAAAGATAACTCAAACAAGTATTTATTGGTCATAGGAGCATATCGTGACAATGATACTAATTTACTTGGTCCAATCATGTCATTAATAGATGAGCTGATTCAAGATAAAATCATAACTAATACAATTAATTTAAAAGTACTCCAGAATGATGATGTTCAGTTGCTTCTAAAAGATACACTGGTAAGTTTTGATCAAGATTTAATAGGTCTCCAAGAACTTGCCAGTTGTATATGGAATAAGACACAGGGCAATCCGTTTTTTGTTAAACAATTTTTAAGATCTTTATATGATGTCGAGTACCTATGGTTTGATTATAATTTAATGAAATGGTGTTTTGATATTGACGAGATAAAAAAACTCAACATAACAGAAAATGTAATAGATCTGTTAGATAGTAAAATCAAAACATTAGATCTATTAACCATTGAGTATCTTAAATATGGAGCATGTATTGGAAATAAATTTGATTTGCAGATATTGGCTTTGGTTGCTGATAATCCCGCTGAAATCATATTGTATTCATTACAGAAAGCGGTTGAAATTGGTTTAATTTATGTTAATAAAAGTGAAATTCTGCAGCAGGTTCAAGGAGACATTAAATTTAAGTTTGTTCATGACCGTATCCAGCAGGCAGTATATTCCATGATATCAGAGGAAGAAAAATGTATCATACATTTACAGCTAGGGCAACTTTATTTGAAAAGCTATAATGATTTAACTAATTCGGAACAATTGTTTGAAATAGTTAGGCAACTTAATGCTGGAAGCACAATAATCATTGATGAAGCAAAAAAGGTTAAATTGGCAGAATTAAATTTGAGGGCAGGTATAATGGCAAAAAAATCTTCTGCATATCATTCCGCATATATCTATTTTAATGAAGGAATTAAATTATTAAGTAGTAATGCTTGGGAAGATTATTATGAGTTAACTTTACAATTATATTCAGATATTGCAGAGGCAGCACATTCAATAAATGAGTATAATGAAATGGATAAATTTGTAGAAATTGTATCAAATGATGGAAAAACATTAATAGATAAAATTAAGGTTTATAAAATTAAAATAGAAGCTTATCAAACTCAGTTAAATTTGAAGGAAGCGATGAAAACAAGTGCATCAGTTCTTAGATTACTTGGAATTTATATTCCGAGTGAACCCAAACCATGTGACTTTGAAGAAGCTTTTAAAGTTACATGGATGAGTATATCAGGAATGCAAGTAGAAGAGTTAACTAATTTGCCTTCAATGAAAGATCCTATAAAACTTGCAGCAATGCAAATTTTGTTAAGTAGCTTCACTGTGGCATACCAATTAGATTCTATGCTTGGGAATATAATAACATGTAAGATGACAGAGTTAACTGTAAAATACGGTAATACTCCTTTTGCTCCAGCAGTTTATTCATTTTATGCAAATACTCTTTGTTCGCACATAAACAATATAGAGCTGGGAGAAAAATTAGAGGAATATATTGAACTTGCATATAAATTAGTGAAAATAAGCAATAATCTTGTAGAAAGTCCAAATATGAAGCAATATAAGTCATTAGTAATAGATATAGATAATATTATAGTAAAGCATTGGAAAGAACATATAAGAGAAACATTAAAGCCATGTATTGAAGGATATTGGTCTGGAGTAGAAAATGGTAACTTTGAATATGCAGGTTATTGTGCATCTATGTATAGTAAGAATTCACTTTACTCTGGTCAGATTCTTGATGTAGTAGGAAAAGAAATAGATATTAATATAAAAAGATTACAGAAAATACAACAGGGTTTAAGTATTATTTGGATAAATATTTTTGGACAAACCGTTCACAATTTGCAGGATAAATGTGGAAATGTTTTAGAGTTTAAGGGTGATTATTTTGATGAAGGTAAGATGCTACCCATTATTCAAGATATTGGGGATATACAAGGAATACAGGCATTCTATTTAACTAAAATGACGTTGAATTATTACTTCAAAAATTACTCCGCAGCTATTGAATGTGGACAAAAAATAGAAGAAAATGCAGGTGCATTTGGAGGGACAATAGATCTTGCTATTTTCTATTTTTATGATTCTCTTGTAAGACTAGCTGTACATTTTACTTTGACAAAGGAAGAACAAAATCAGAATTTAGCAAGAGTTAATAACAATCAGGCAATGATGAAGACTTGGTCAAAACTTGCCCCAATGAATTTTCTACATAAGTTTTATCTAGTTCAGGCCGAATTATGCAAAGTGAGTGGGAATTATTATGAAGCTAAAGAATGTTATGATAAATCCATTGATTTAGCTAAGGAAAATGAATATTTAAATGATGAAGCCTTAGCTTATGAACTAGCAGGAAAATTTTATATGGATGAAAACAAAATAGATACTGCAAAAGTATATCTAAGCGAAGCACGAAATAAATATCAGCTTTGGGGTGCAGCAGCAAAAGTAAAGAACTTGGAAGATAAATATCCAAATTTATTTTTAGAGAATAAGGAGATTATAGACACTGCTCAAAATATTGATTTGTTTTCAATAATGAAGGCTTCTCAAGCAATTTCAAGTGAAATCAATCTTGAAGGATTGCTTAGTCGTCTTATGACGGTCATGCTAGAAAATATGGGAGCACAGAGAGGATTCCTTATCCTAAAGATAGAGGATAAGCTTATGATTGAAGCTTATGTAGATGAAACATGTAATAAAAAAGAAATATTAACATCACTGCCACTTGATGAATTTGAAGAAATACCCAAAACAGTTATTAGATTTACAGGAAGGACAGGAGAGGATGTTGTATTTTCTAAAAAAGCAGATGAATCCTTATTTAACAAAGATCCGTATATTATTAATAAAAAACCAAAATCATTTTTTTCAACAGCAGTTAAACTGAAAAATGAGATAAAAGGGGTTTTATACCTTGAAAATAATTTGATTGAAGGTGCATTTAAGCCTGACCGAGTAAAGGTTATAGAAATTTTATCAACTCAAGCAGCTATTTCCCTTGAAAATGTTATGCTTTATAATACTTTAGAGCAAAATATGAAAGATAAGCTCAGGGATAGTGAAATTAAGTTAAATGTTACAGCTAGCAGTGCAAAATTAGGACTTTGGGAATGGAACATACAAAGTGGAGAGAATATTATTAATGAAGAATGGGCAGTTATGCTAGGTTATACTTTAGATGAATTAGAGCCTACTAATTATGATACATGGATAAAGCTAATGCATCCTGATGATATTGAGAACACAGAGGAATGTATAAAACGATGCTTTTCCAAAGAATTAGAGTTTTATGAATGTGAACTAAGACTGAAACATAAAAATGGGGAATGGGTATGGATATTAGGTAGAGGCAGAGTAATTGAATGGGATGAAAATAATAAACCGATTCGAATGTCTGGAGTCCATATGAATATATCTGAAAGAAAAATAGTTGAGAATGAACTAAAAATGGCAAAGAAAGCAGTCGAGGAAGTACATATTTTAAAAAGGCAGTTTTTTACTAATACACCTAATGAAACTACAGCATTGAATAACGTAAGTAATGAAATGAGTAATTTACCAATTATAACTCATGAAACAAATGAGATTGAGAAAACAAATCTTATTCTAGAGGAGGTAAATACAATCCTTGAAGGTGAAATAGAAAAGTATAGTAAGACTGAAGCAGAACTTATAAAGGCAAAGGTAGAAGCTGACAAGGTAAATATATCCAAAAATAATTTTATTGCTAATATAAGCCACGAACTTAGGACTCCAATTGCAGTTATTTTAAGTGGAATACAATTAATAGAGGTTAATATTAAAAATGATGTCGTTGAAAATAAGCAGAATTTATGTAATCATATCAACACAATTAAACAGAATTGTTATCGATTGCTAAGGCTAGTTAACAATATTATTGATGTAACAAAAATTGATGCGGGCTTTAGAAAACTGGATCTTAAAAATCTCAACATTATTAGTTTGATTGAGAATATAACAACTTCAGTAGTGGAATATGCTAAATTAAAGGGAATAACAGTAATATTTGATACGGAGGAAGAAGAGAGAATTATAGCTATAGATCCAGATAAGATTGAAAGAATATTGCTTAACTTACTCTCAAATGCTATAAAGTTTACACCAAAGAATGGTCATATATTTGTGAAAATTTTAAATGAAAATAATAATGTTATAATTTATGTGGAAGATACAGGGATTGGAATACCTACAGAAAAAAAAGAAGTGATTTTTGAAAAATTCCAACAGATTGACAATACCTTTACAAGGAGAAATGAAGGAAGCGGTATTGGACTTTCTATTGTAAAATCATTTGTTGAATTGCATGATGGGAAAATTTCAGTATCTAGCGAGTTAGGCAAAGGTTGTAAATTTATTATTGAGCTTCCAGTAAAAACACTAGATGAAGATTTATCTCAAAAGCCACAAATTCAAACTGAAAATTCCAGTGGTTGTGTGGATGTACTTAATATAGAATTTTCTGATATTTACTTTGATTAGGGGTGAACATACTGGTCTATAAAAATCCTCAAAGAACTTCCTCAATGGATAGGCAACTTGAAATGTTTATTTTTAAATGGTAATATATAGACATTAAATAAAGTTAGTCACATTAAACTTATATTTGGCAAAGGTGTCATCACATTTTAAATTGTGGTGACTTTTTTTATTATATAGGAAACAGCTTGCGGAAATGGCTGTGGATAACATTTTAAATAGAAATTAGATAGAAAAATTGAGATAAATATGAGAAGATTAAAGCATGAGAAAGAATAAGATTACTATAA
>Ga0302140_10002956_pt1 | contig 21940 bp, 13 predicted proteins | sample I_Bog_E1_1_FD_202095 | JGI IMG/M metagenome (GOLD analysis project Ga0302140, IMG submission 202095) | Peat permafrost microbial communities from Stordalen Mire near Abisko, Sweden - I_Bog_E1_1 | ecosystem: Environmental > Terrestrial > Soil > Wetlands > Peat | place: Sweden: Abisko, Stordalen... | reverse complement strand
CGTAAGACAGTTGACGAATTCCAATGGCACCGTTACGGACGAATACGAATACGATGCCTATGGCAATTCGTTTACCAAGTCGGGCACAACGCCGAACAACTACCTCTATCGCGGCGAACAATACGACCAAGACCTCGGCCTCTACTACCTCCGCGCCAGATACTACAACCCAAACACCGGAAGGTTCATGTCCCGCGATCCGGAAGACGGCGACGAAACCGATCCGAAGACGCTGCATAAGTATGTTTATGCCAACGGCGATCCGGTTAATGCTGTCGATCCCACTGGACGGATGGCCGCAGAATATGCATTACCTTTAGGCATAATTGCCATCCCTACAACTAAAGTTTTACTCGCACTTGGAGGAACCGTTGGTTGTCTTCTCCTTTGGGAGGGAGGCAATGTTTGGGCAAACTCAGTAGTTGCATCAAACGGTGGGTATGTTATGCAGCTTCCATGCTTTGCACTTCCCATGTCGAAAGGGGGGAAGCAGAACGTCGTACATCAATGGGTATTAGAAATGGCCAAAGGCATGCAAGGAGACGTCTGCGCGGCCCTGAAACAGATCATGAGTGAGGCACGGAAAGCTGGAGATTCAAGTCTGTTCAATGCTGCAAAAGCTACTTATAAGGCTACATGCAGGGGTTACGGCGGGTAGTGAACACGGAGGCGTCAGGATTGTTATGTGGTATCTAGCTGAACTTGTAATGCAGATCGTTGTTGCCGACGATCCTCGGAATGTTGTGCATCAGAACTTGGTTCTGGTAAGCGCCGATGCTCCCGAAGAGGCATATGAGAAAGCTCTTCATTTCGGAAAGAACAGTGAGACTTCATACGAGAATCCAGACGGAAAGTCCGTTCAGATCAGTTTTGAAGGGCTTTCCGATCTGGACCAGATTGATGAGGAGTTGGAAGACGGAGCGGAACTCACGTTTCATTACAAGGTCAACGTCTCGGAGGAACAGCTACGATCTATCGTGCAACCGCGAGATCGTCTGCGCGCATTTCTTCCGCCCACGCGGGCAGAGGGACCAGACTATACATCGAGAGAAATCCTTGCCTTGGTAGAACGGAAACTCGGTAATTGATGACCGAGGTGGGCGTCGTCGTCGGTCGAGGTTGATCCAGATTGCCGTCTCCGTCCCGCCATCCAGCCCCGATCCAGCCTCATGTAAAACCCGACCATGCTTCGCATGGGCATTAAGGGGACACATCACCCCAGAATGGGAGCTGCACAGTAACCTTCGGTTACTGTGCGGGAACCACTTTATAATCAGGCAGCTAAAAGAAAAACTCTCTAAAAATAAGGTGTTTACAGGTTACCGAGCGCGAACCATAAGAAAACAAGCGACTAAAAGTAAAAATGGTGTAATCCGATCTATTCTATAAACACGCGCCGGTTGCTGTCGGGTAACTTGATGATTTTCCTGCCCTTAGCTGAAAACCGCTGTGCGCGGCCACAAATGCGGAGGAATCCATGGACCAGTGGAAGCAGTTCCCGGCCAGCAAACCGGAGCCAACAAAAGCGCCGCCGCCAGCGTCCAACGAGCGCCCGATCTTGCGCCGATCGGCTGCGGTGCGGGAATACATCACGCGGATGGTTGCGGGGATGAACAACTACAAGGCGAAGGAGTGACGGCATGGTGAAGGCTTCTCTGCGGACAAAATCGGTAGGAACCAAAGTCAGCGACGCGGAGTATGCGGCGCTTGAGGCGCGGGCGCGCGCGGAGAATCTGACGCTCTCGGAGTGGATGCGGGCGAAGTTGCTGGAGCCGGACACGGACGGCGGGACTGGCCGTCCAGGCGGTGGGGCAGCGGGTGAGCTTGTGGGCGAAGTGGTGCTAGCGGAGGTTCTTGCGTTGCGGGCGTTGTTCTTGAATCTTCGCCCGCTTCCCGATCATGCTCTTCCGGGTGAGGCGGAGGTACGGGCGGAGATTGCGCGGGTGGATGCGACCAAGATGCAGCGCGCGCGGGAGCGGTTGGCGGCGCAGAAAAAGGCGGCGCGATGAGGGACTATTTCGCTCCGCGCCGGTACTGGAAGTGGACGCGCTGGACGCTGATAGCGGCGGGCGTTTTCTTCTGCGCGCTGTACGTTAAGGGCTACCGGAACGAGTGGAGCGCGGCGGAGCGAGTTGACCTGTGGGTTTATCTGGAGAGCGGAGTGTGGGGCAGTCTCTCGGAGGAGTCTCTTACGAGCTATCGGCTGCTTGAAGGGGTGACGGCGAAGAAGCAGACGCTGTTGGTTACGGGCGACGAGATGGAGGCGGCGGCGGGTGAGAATGGCGAGCCGACGTACCGGCTGACGGCGGAGGGAAGCCGCGCGGGGTATGTGCGTCTGGAGTGGCAGAAGCATCAATACAACGACCGCAAGCTGCATTATTTTTTGCGCCAGTGGGTCTTCCACGACGATATTTACGAGTCGGCACGGAGGCCGTTTTACTGTGCGTTGGTGGTGCTGGCGGTGCTGTTGCCGTTGGCCGTTCCGAAGGACCGTTGGCCGAAGTTCTCCTACGAAAAGCAGTGGCAAAAGCTGATGGATTTTATCGAGCGCAGGCGCACGGCGGCTCAGGCAAAGGCCGCTTTGCCCACTGTAAAACCGCCGAATCCGGCGCCAGTTCCGCCACCGGTTGTAGCGGCAAAACCGCCCGAGGCGCGTCCCGCAGCGGCGAAGAAACCGCGTCCCCGATTCGAGTAAACAACCATGATCACGATGTCCAAACCGATCAGCGCGAGCCAGGCGCGAGAGTACCACAAGGAAGAGTTCGCCAACGCACGGGACAACTATTACAGCGAGGGCGACCATGTGCGCGGCGAGTGGCAGGGCCAGCTCGCCGAGCGTTACGGACTTGCTGGCGAAGTGGGCGAGGAGCAGTTCGCGCGGTTGAGTGAGGGCCAGCATCCGGCGACCGGCGAACAGTTGGTACGGCATCAGACGGCGCGGGAGTATGTGAACGAGCAGGGCCAAACGGTGCGCACGATGGAGCACCGGGCGGGCTGGGATGCGACGTTCAGCGCGCCGAAGTCGGTATCGTTGACGGCGCTGGTTGGCGGCGACGACCGCGTGAAAGATGCGCACCGGGAGAGCGTTCGCGTTGCGCTCAATGAGATGGAGAAATACGCGCAGGCGCGCATCGGCGGCAATACTCCGGCAGAGACGACGGGCGCATGGGTAGTGGCCAAGTTCGAGCACGACAGCAGCCGTCCGGTGGACGGCTACGCCGCGCCGCAGTTGCACACGCACACCGTTATTTTCAATATCGCCGAGACCGCCAACGGAAACACGCGGGCGTTGCAGCCGCAGGAGCTTTACAAGACGCAGCAGTACGCGACGGCGGTTTACCGTTCGGAGTTGTCGGCACGGTTGCAGCAGTTGGGTTACGAGATCGAGCGCGGCGAGCATGGCCAGCCGGAGATCAAGGGTTACACGCGGGAATACTTGGAGGCGTCGAGTCCGCGGCGTCAGCAAATCACGGAGCAACTTGCAGAGCAGGGCCGCTCCGGGCCGGAGGCAGCGCAGATCGCGGCGCACAAGACGCGCGAGGCGAAGCTGGATTTAACGCCGGAGCAGGTACAGGCGCAGCATAAGGCAATGGCCGCAGAATACGGGCATCAGCCGCAGCGGGTGATCGAGGAAGCGCAACGGCGACCAGGTGTTGAGTTACAGCCGGAAGAATCGCAGCGCGTGGCGCAGGCTTCCGTGAGTTATGCGCGGGAGCGCGGCACGGAGCGCGAGGCTATCGTCGATGAACGGACGCTGATGTGCGATGCGTTGAAACACAGCATGGGCGCGGCGCGGTTGCCGGAGATCAAGGCGGAGTTCGAGCGGCGCGTCGCCGCGCATGAGTTGATCGAGGTCGAGCGCAGGCCGGGGCTTGCTGGCCGCGCGTTCACTACGGGCGAGATGCAGGGGTACGAGCGCGAGATCATCGAGCGGATGCGCGCAGGCCAGGGCAACCGCGAAGTGTTGGCCGATGGCCAGGTCCGGCAGCAGGTCGAGGCGAACCATCCGCATCTGAGCGTGAGTCAGCGGCGGGCGGTCGAAGACGTGCTCGAAAACCGTGACCGGATGATGGCTCTTGAGGGTGTGGCCGGAGGCGGAAAGACTACTTCTTTAGCCGCCATCCGGGAGGCCGCTGTCAGCGCGGGTTATGAGGTCAAGGGGCTTGCGCCCACGTCCCGCGCGGCGCAAAAGCTAGGCGAGTCGGGCATGGAGACGGAGACGTTGCAGCGGCACTTGACGCGCGGCGACCGCGCCGACGACGGACAGAAGCGGCTCTATGTAGTCGATGAATCGAGCATGGCCAGCACCAAGCAAATGCACACGTTCGTAGAGCGGCTAAAAGAAAATGATCGTGTGCTCTTCGTGGGCGATGTGCGGCAGCATGAGGCGGTCGAAGCTGGCCGACCGTATGCGCAGTTACAAGAGGCCGGGATGCGCACGGCCAGGCTTGACGAAATCATCCGGCAGAAAGACCCGGCGTTGAAAGAAGCCGTGGGCCAGCTTGCGCGGGGCGAAGTAAAAGAAGCAATCGCCAATCTCGACAGCCAGGGCCGGGTGCATGAGATCGTGGATCGCAGCGAGCGCATCCGCGAGATAGCCCGCGAGTATGTGCGCCAGCCGGAGAATACGCTTGTCGTTTCGCCGGACAATGAATCCCGCCGCGAGATCAACCAGCACATCCATCGAGCGATGCAGGAGTCCGGCCAGGTCAAAGGCGATGAGCACACGGTACGAGTGTTGAACACGCGGCAGGACTTGACCGGCGCGGACCGGCAATGGGCGCAAAACTACGAGCAGGGCGACATCGTGCGCTATGCGAAGAGCAGCAAGGCGCACGGCTTCGAGGCCGGAGAGTATGCGCGCGTTGCGCGCGTGGACCGTGCCGAGAATATCGTCACGGTGGAGCGCAAGAGCGGCGAGCAGGTGAGCTACGATCCACGGCGGCAACAGGGCGTGACGGTCTACCGGGAGGCGGAGCACAGCTTCTCAGAGGGTGACCGTGTGCAGTTCACGGCCCCGTATCATCCGCAGAAGATAGCCAGCCGCGAGTTGGCGACGGTCGATAAGATCGACGGCGACGGCAATCTGAAACTGAAGATGGACTCAGGCCGCGAGGTCGAGTTCAATGTCAGGCAGCATCCGCATCTCGATTACGGCTATGCGGTGACGAGCCACAGCAGCCAGGGCCAGACCGCCGACCGTGTGCTCGTCCATGTGGACTCGGCGCAGGCGCACAGTCAGCTTCTCAACAGCCGCATGGCGTATGTGTCGGTATCGCGGGCGCAGTTCGATGTGCAGATGTACACCAACGATGCCGGGACGCTGGGCCATGCGTTAAGCCGGGACGTATCGCATACGTCGGCTATCCAGCAGGAGCCAGCGGCGCAGAAGATCGAGCCGATACAGGCACAAGTGCAGGCGCATGAGTTCGTGCAGGGAATGGGCATGGGCCGCTGACGCGGCATATCCTCCGCTCCGGCATCCGTAAAGGCTCTCCGCTTCGCTCCGCCCGCTTGCGCGGCGCGCAAAGAACGCGCGGCCTTGACTGATGCCTCCGCTGCGGATGGTTCTCAGCTATGAAAAGCATTTGCTTTTCATGTTTCCACGGAAACCTGCAAGCAACTGCGGCGGGCCAGAGGTGGCCTTAATCGTGGGCTTCGGCAGTTCCGGTGAGCGAGTTAATCAGCCTGATAACGGCGCGCTGGTCGCGCTCGGGCAGCAGCGTGATCCGCTGGAATCTCTTCCACTGGCGCATACTCTCGGGGTCGCTCGTCACTTGCTCAAACTTCGACGCCTCGCGCGTCTGCGGTTCGATGCCCAGCAGTTCATCCGCCGTGACGTGCAGAGCGCGAGCCAGGGCGATCACTGCGGGCGCAGGCGGGAACCCGGCCTCGTTCTCGTAGTACGAGATCGCCCGCTGTGTTGTCTTCGCGGCCTTGGCCAGTTGAATCTGGGTCATCCCGCGCGCCTTCCTCAATCCCATCAGGCGTTCACCGAACGACGACTCTGTGTACTTTTTCCTTGGCATGACAGAAGCGATTTTAAGGTTCACTTGTCGGTTCTCCTGGTCTGAGGCTCGTTGACAGACTGACGTATAACGTATAATCTCACGACATCTAAAGGCTGTGCAAAAACTCCCTCATTACGTCACATTTTTCGCTTGACAGGTTTTTTGCAGGAAGCCCAAAAACGGCAGAAAGGAGGGTCCACGGATGCCCTATGTTCCCCAGGACGTGAAAGAGCGGATCAAGCGCGAGGTGTCCATCCAGCGGCTGGCCGAGGCACGGGGGATCAAGCTGACGCGCAGCGGCAAGGAGCTTATCGGGCTGTGCCCGTTCCACGACGACCGGAACCCGAGCCTGAATATCGACCCGGCGAAGAATGTCTGGAGTTGCAAGGGCGCTTGCGGCGAGGGCGGCGACGTAATCCTGTGGGTGATGCGGGCCGAGGGGGTGAGCTTCCATCATGCGCTGGAGATGCTGAAGCGGGAGCATTTTCCGTTAGCCGCCGGGCCGATTCAGCCGGTGAAGCAAAGCACGGTGCGGAAGCTGCCCGCGCCGGTGACGGCGGAGGCTGGGGACCGGGAGTTGCTGCTAAAGATCGTGGGCTTTTATCAGGACGCTTTCAACCAGTCGCCGGAGGCGCAGCGGTATCTGGAGAGCCGGGGCTTGAAGTCGGCGGAGATGGTCGAGCGTTTCCGGCTTGGCTTCGCCAACCGGACTCTGGGGCTGTGCCTGCCGCCCAAGAATCGCGTTGCCGGCGCAGCGGTGCGGACGCGGCTGGAGGAGTTGGGCATCTACCGCAAGAGCGGCCACGAGCATTTCAACGGCTCGTTGGTTATCCCGGTGATTACGCCAGCCGGTGACGTGGCGGAGATGTACGGGCGCAAGATCAATGACAATCTGCGCGGCGGGACGGACTACCACCTGTACCTGAAAGGCCAGCATCGGGGCGTGTGGAATGAAGAAGCGCTGATCGCGTCGAAAGAAATCATCCTCTGCGAAGCCCTGATCGACGCGATGACTTTTTGGTGCGCTGGCTACCGGAATGTAACCGCGAGCTACGGCGTGAACGGCTTCACAGCCGACCATCGGGCCGCGTTCGAGAAGCACGGCACGAAGCGGGTTTACATCGCTTACGACCGCGACGACGCCGGAGACAAAGCCGCCGCAAAGCTGGCCGAGGAACTGATGCAGTCGGGCATCGAGTGCTTCCGTGTGCAGTTCCCGAAGGGCCAGGACGCGAACGAGTACGCGCGTGTGACGCAGCCCGCGACGAAGGCGCTGGGTGTGTTGCTGACCGGCGCGGCGTGGCTGGGAAAAGGCCAGCGGCCAGCGCAGCGCGTGGTCGTGCCAGTGATCGAGGCGGAACCGTCAGCAGCGGCGGCGCCAGCCATCGAGCCACTGCCAGCAGAAGCAAAAAGCACAGCTAAAGAAAAAAAGATCGAGGAGCCAATGCCAGCCCCCAGCATCGAGCCGCAGCCAGCGGCAGTAAAAGCAGCAGCTAAAGAAAAAATCATCGAGGAACCCATGCCGAAGCCAGAGCCGCCGACACAAGAGGTTTTTTCTTTAGCTGTAAATGCGGTCCCTTGCGAAGAGCCTCCATCGCGGCCCATGCCGTTGTCTGTGCCCGCCGAGCCGAAGGTCGAAATAGACGGCGAGGAAGTGCGCGTGAGCATCGGGCCGCGCGAGTACCGCGTTCTGTGGTTGGAGAAATCGACGGTGCGGGGCCGGATGCAGGTCAACGTGAAGGTGTCGGGCAAGAACGTGCGCGGGGAGTACTGCTATCACGGCGACTCGTTCGACATGGAGAGTTTCCAGCGGCGGGCAGCGTTTATCAAGCAGGCAGCGCACGAGCTCGCGGTGAAGGAAGAGACGATGCACGCCGACGTGGGCAAGCTGTGGGCCGTGCTCAGCGACTTGCAGCGGGAGCGCATCGCAAAGACGCTCACGCCGCAGGAGGAACCGGAGGCGATGACGGCCGAGGAGCAGGCGGCCGCGCTGGACCTGTTGCGCGATCCGCGCCTGTTGGAGCGAGTGCTCACGGACTTCGAGAAGTGCGGCGCAGTGGGCGAGGAGACCAACAAGAGGGTAAGTTATCTGGCCGCTGTCTCGCGCCTGTTGGCGAAGCCGCTGGCCATCGTGGTGCAGTCGTCCTCATCGGCGGGCAAGAGTTCGCTGATGGAGGCCGTCTTGGACTTCATACCGGAGGAGCATCGAGAGGAGTACACGGCGATGACCGGCCAAGCCCTGTTTTACATGGGGCAAAAGAATCTCAAGCACAAGATACTTGCCATCGCCGAGCAGCAGGGCGCGGAGGCCGCGAGCTATCCGCTCAAACTCTTGCAGTCGGAAGGCAAGCTGAATATCGCCTCGACCGGCAAAGACCCGGTGAGCGGCAAGCTGGTTACGCACGAGTACGCGGTGGAGGGGCCGGTGATGCTGTTCCTGACCACGACGGCGCACGAGGTGGACGAGGAGTTGATGAACCGCTGCCTTGTGTTGGCGGTGAACGAGGACCGAGAGCAGACCCAGGCCATCCATCAGAAGCAGCGCGAGGCGCAGACGCTTGAAGGCTTGAAAGCGCGGACGCGGCGGAACAAGATCGTGCGCCTGCATCGCAACGCGCAACGGCTGTTGCGCCCGGTCGATGTGGTGATCGAATGCCTGAAGGAGCGCCGCTTCCCGGACGCGATGACGCGGACCCGGCGCGATCACATGAAGTTTTTGACTATGATCCAGGCCATCGCGTTGCTGCATCAGCATCAGCGCGAGATCAAAACCAGCGTCGAGGAGGACGTACGGCTGGAATACATCGAGGCGACCGAGGCCGACGTGAAACTGGCGTGGGAGCTTGCCAGTCACGTGTTGATGCGTTCTCTCGACGACGTGCAGACGCAGACGCGCCGCCTGCTGCTGCTGATCGACAAGATGGTGACGGCGGAATGCGAACGGCTCGAAATCGAGCGGCTGGACTACCGCTTTACGCGGGCCACCGTGCGGCAGTTCACCGGCTGGGGAGACTCACAGCTAAAGAAACATCTCTCGCGCCTTGAAGACCTCGAATACCTGGCCCTGCATCGCGGAGCAGCCGGTCAGACCTTCGTCTATGCGCTCAACTTCGAGATGGACGAGAGCGGCAAGCCGGTGTTGCCGGGGCTGAGCTACGGCGCGAACCGGTCACGGTCTGAGGAGGGGGTGTCACGCTTCGAGGCCGGGTTGTCACCCGCCGGACATGGGGGTGTCATGGGGGTGTCACGGGGTGGTCACGATGCGAAATCGCCAACAATGACACGGGTGGAAGGCGATTTTTCCGATAAAAGCGCAAAAAACGCATATAAGGAGGCCGAGGCCAGCGGCATCCAGCAAAATCCCATCGTAGCTGTACCCATGACGAAGCCCAACGGAAACGGCAACGGCAGAATGGAGGGCAGCGCATGGCCCGCATAGAGAAGAAGCGCAAGCAGCCAGCCGCGCCAAAGACGCCGCTGGAACTGCTGATGCACGAGCATCTGGCCGCGCTCGGTGTGCGCGGCTACTCGGCGAACACGATCCACAGCCGCCGCGTCCATCTCGGCTTCTTTACCGAGTGGGCCTATCAGCACGGCTTGCGCGACGCCATCGAAATCACCCGGCCCGTGCTCGAACGCTATCAGCGGTACTTGTTCTTTTACCGCAAGAAGAACGGCGAGCCGTTGACCTTCCGCAGCCAGCACACGCGGCTTGTTCCCTTGCGCGTATGGTTCCGCTGGATGACGAGGCAAAACCACATCCTGCACAATCCGGCGTCCGAGATCGAGTTGCCCAGGCTGGGCCGCAGCCTGCCCAAAAACATCTTCTCCGCCGCCGAGGTCGAGCGGATCATGGCGCTGTGCGAGATCGAGGAGCCAATCGGCCTGCGCGACCGGGCGCTGATGGAAGTTATTTACTCAACCGGAATGCGCCGCCTTGAAATCATCCATCTGAAACTCTTCGACCTCGCGCTGGACCGTGGCCTGATCCTCGTCCGCCAGGGCAAAGGCAACAAGGACCGCTATGTGCCGATCGGCGAGCGGGCGATAGCGTGGCTCCAGAAGTACATCCGGGAGGGCCGTCCGCAACTGGCCATCGAGCCGGACGACTTCACGGTGTTCTTGACCGCCCAGGGTGAGCCGTTCAGCCGCTGCCATCTGAGCTATGCGGTCCGGCAGCGCATCGACGCGGCCAAGCTGGGCAAGACTGGCTCTTGCCATCTCTTCCGGCACACAATGGCCACGCTGATGCACGAGAACGGAGCCGACATCCGTTTTATCCAGCAGATGCTTGGCCACGAGGACTTGAAGAGCACACAGATTTACACGCAGGTTGCCATCCGCACGTTGCAGCAGGTCCACGCCGCCACGCATCCGGCGGCGCTGCTGGAGCCAGGCGAAAACCCGTCGCTCAAAGCCTCCAATGCAGACGCCGAAGCCCTGCTTGCGGCTCTCGAAAAGGAAGCCGAAGAGGAGCGCGAAGAGCCGGACGAATAGCTCCCGAATCCAGTCTGCATAGTTGTCCGCAAGCGGCCCGGTTCCAGTCCGGTTAGAGCCATCGAAAACAAACAGAAATCTTCCCCCTTTAGTTGTGTATTTACAGCTAAAGTTGAATCCCTATGTCCAAAATCCGCCGCCGCGATCCATGAGCGCATCCAGGCGGCATCTGTTGCCCGTCCCAGCCCCTCAAGCCGTACAATCAGAGCCACATGCAGACAGCTTCCAGCGCGTGCCTCCCAGACGGCTTCATGGCCGCGATCTGGCTTGGGGCTGAAAAACCGCATCAGGGGGTCTCGACCAAAAATCAGGCATGGCAACCGGCCCCGAACGTCTGCAACTCCACGACCGCATTAGGCTTGCGGGCTGGATGGACTGGGAATCGCGTTAGGTCGTTCTGTAGCGGCGAACAATACGACCAAGACCTCGGCCTCTACTACCTCCGCGCCAGATACTACAATCCTGCCACAGGGAGATTCATGAGTCGAGACCCAGAGAACGGGAAAGCCAAAGACCCGAAGACCTTGCACAAATATCTGTATGCCAGCGGTGATCCGGTGAATCGGATTGATCCAAGCGGACGCGGAGACTTGGTTGAATTATCCCTACAGACGTGGAATGCAATAAAGAATGCACTTGCTGAGGAGGAGGAGTTACATATGGTAAGGAAAGTCTTTCAATGCATTGCAGAAATGCTTAGTATGATTGGGTATGAGCCAGCAGAATTGTCTGATTGGATGATCGAAGGTTGCATCGAAAGCCTTTAGAAACAGGACAAAGGGGTCGTGAACATGGAGATTCAAGCTACTGAGTTTGGAGGAGGTCCGCGATGCTCGTGGTGCGACAAGCCGCAGGAGGAAGTAGCTTTCCTGATCGCGACTCCCACGGGTCGCCCACGGGCCTATATCTGCGACGAATGCGTCGATGTTTGCAACAGTGTCATTGAGGTGCGGAGCACCCAATCTCAAACCGATCAAACTGGCCGGGTGCCGCTCCCTTGAGTCGCGAATAAAGCTGGGTGGCACTTCCTTTTCACAGTCTCATCGTGAAAAGGATGGGTTCCTTCTCAGCTCCGCCGTCTGTTTTTCGTTCCCCCGTCCAGCATCGTAAAGCCCGACCATGCTCCGCATGGGGATTAGGGGGACACACTACCCCAGATTGGGTGCTGAATAGCAACCTTGGGTTGCTATATGGCAACCACAGAAAACAAACGCTTTAGCGGCTAAGAGAAAAAGGCGGTTGCCGAAGGGTAGCCGCCTTTTCGAGGCCGTGTTATCGTGTATGTCATACAGCTTGTGTGATTGCACACGGCGGAGGGTGAAAGATGGGCGAAGAGAACCGGGGGCAGAGTCTGACGCTGTCGCTGCGCATCAGTGAGGGGCTGCGCAACCGTCTGGAGGGCATCCGCGAGCTTGTGTCGCGGCGCAAGGGCGAGAGCGTGACGACATCCGAGGTTGCCAAGCAACTGCTGGAAGCGGCAGGCGACGAGCATCTGGAAGAGGTGAATCTTTACAAGCAGCCGACCGAATCCCTGCTAGCGATCCGGCGCAAGGTGGCTGAGGGCCGTTCGCTGTCGAAGGCGGAATGGACGTTGCTGGCGCAGTACGTTCAGTACGGCATGGAGGGCGCGGGGAAAAATCCGATCTCGCCGGAGTCGTTCGCCGGAGTCTTGGAGGCTTTTCGTTCGCTCTATCCAGGGCGCAAAACGCGCGTAATCCATAACGGCTATTACCTGGGCAATCTCTCGGTGGAGCGTCCGGTGGGCGGCGCGGAGGACGATGCGGCGGTGTTGTCGGCGGTCGAAGAGAGCATCCGGCGGGTGCGGGAATCGGCGCGTCCGTACACGCCGGTTTTCTGCGCCCGCAATCTCTATGTGTTGCTTGACCGGGAGCAGTTCCCGAGCGTGGAGACGATCAACGCGGTGCTCGCTCCGTACTGGCCGGTGCTGTGGCGGGTGGCGGCGCGAGGGCATTTTCTTTACGAGAAGAAGCCGATCCGGGACACGGCGCGGCCCGAGGAACTTCCCGGCCAGCCGAGCTTCCCGCCGTTCGCAGAGGGTCCATACCGGCTCTCGGTGACTGTCGGCGAGCACAGCGAGATGCACCTGTTGCTGAGTTTTCCTGGCCCGATGGGGCCAATGTATCCGTTGGGTCCGTATCCGAAAATCGCCGAGTTCCGCGCCATGTTGTCCACGCTCAAGGCGCAGCGGAAGGAGATCAATGGCCACTCGTTCGACGCGGGTTTTTGGAACGGGGAGCAGTTCTTCGGATACGCCGTGACGGAGGGCGAATCGGCTGGGTACTGGTTCCGGGCCTATGAAAACGGCATCACGTTCGGGTTTACAAACGAGGGCTGGGGTCAGGTGCAAGAGTTGTTTCGCAAGGCGTGGTCCAACCCGGAATTAAACGCAATCTGGCAGAAGCTGGGCCAGGAATACGGGGAGCTGTGACGATGAAGCCGCCCATTTTGCGCACGAAGTCTGTCACGACAAAGGTTACCGAGGCCGAGTATGCGCGTCTGGAGGAACAGGCGGCGCTTGCCGGGTTGAACCTGAGCGAGTGGATACGCGGGCATCTGCTGGAGGCCGAGCGCGCCAGCAGCGATACAGGCGTTTTGCTGGGCGAGGTGCTGGCCTTGCGAACGATCCTGTTGAACCTGCTCTTTTCGATCTCGCAGGGCAAGCCGGTGACGGCGGAGTCAATGCAGGAGTTGATCGGGAAGGCGGACGACGGCAAGTTGCGGCGCGCGCTGGAGCGTCTGGCGGTGCCGGAGGTGGTGACGGCAGCAGCAACGGAAGATGCGGGCAAGGATACGAGCAAGGAGAGTTGAGCATGGCAGAGTGGGGCCGTAAGGAGTACGTGCGCTGGCCGATCCGTAGGCCGGTGTGGTCGATAGGAGCGTTCTTTTTAGCCGTGTTGTTGCTTGCCGGTGCGCTGGGATGGCAGTCCGCGCATCAGTGGTCGTTCGCCGAGCGGGAGTATCTTCGCAACTATCTGTTATCGGAGACGCTGGGCACGTTGCGGGAGAAAGGCCATTACCGTTTCGTGACGTACTTGGACAAAAAGAGCGTTCCCTACATCGCCAGCGGCGATGAGATCGAGCGGGTAAAGATGCCGGACGGCAGTCCGGGTTACAGGCTGACGGAGGCGGGGGTCCAGGCCGGAGCGGTTCGTCTTCAGATGGCGGACGGGATGTACCCGAATGCGTGGATGCGGCAGATGCTCGGGCACGTGGTCTATCAGGATCAATCGCTGTGGAGCTACATCCAAAGGCCGACCTACGGAGCGCTTGCAATCTTCGCAATGCTGCTGTTCTATACGGGGCCGAAGGACCGGAAGCGGCTGCTCGTGTACAAGCACGGGTTGCGGTTGCGCGGGCCGGAGTTGGTGACGACGGCGGAGTTCAACAAAAAGATGGGGCGGAAGAAAGGGCTGACGACCTATCTGCCGGACGGCCTCGCGTTCATCAATGAAAACCAGAGTTGGGCGGAGCGGACGTTCAGCAAGAATGAAACGCGCTGGGTACGCTTGCCGCGTGAGCGCGAGGCGATGCACTTCCTTATCGTGGGCGACTCGGGGCACGGCAAGAGCGCGATAGTTCGGCAGGCGTTGACACAGATATGGGAGCGCGGCGAGACCGCGATCATCTATGACCCGGCGATGGAGTATCTGCCGCAGTTCTATGACCCGAAGCGCGGCGACGTGATCCTGAATCCCTTGGATGCGCGCTGCCCGTTCTGGACTCCCGGCGACGAGGTTCCGCATCAAGCAGAGGCTCTTACCTTAGCCGCTTCGTTGTTCCCGGACCAGGGCCGCGAGAACCGCTTCTTCGTCGATGCGCCGAGAAAAATCTTCGCTCACCTGCTCAGCTTGAAGCCGACGCCGGAGCAGTTGACGGCGTGGCTTGCAAACGCTGATGAGATCGACCGGCGCGTGAAGGGTACGGAGATGGCCGCGATGATCGACCCACACGGCGGGCCGCAGCGTTCAGGCGTTCTTGGTTCGTTAAATATGGTTGCGGACGCCTTCAAGCTGTTGCCGACCGAGGCAGAGACGGAGCGGCGCTGGAGTGCGGCGGCGTGGGCGAAGGAGCGCAAGGGCTGGGTGTTCATCACGTCGAAGCCGACGGTGCGGGAGCGGTTGCGCCCGCTTATCAGCCTGTGGCTTGACTTGCTCGTGTTGCGCACGATGGACGACGGAGCGACGAACAAGCGCAAGACGTGGTTCATCTTCGATGAACTGGCCAGCCTGCAACGGTTGCCGCAGTTGACGACGGCGGTCACGGAGAGCCGGAAATCGAATATCCCGATGGTTCTTGGCTTCCAGGGCAAGGCACAGATCGAGGCGCTATACGGCCACATCGCGGAGTCGCTGCTGTCGCAGCCAGCAACGAAGATCTACCTGAAGACGAGCGAGCCGAACGCGGCGAAGTGGATCTCGGAGGCCATCGGCGAGGTGGAGATCGAGCGTTACCGGGAGACGCGGACGAACGGGCACTTTCCACAGTCGCGCAACTCGGAGAGCCAGCAGCGGGAGATTACGCGGGAGCCGCTGGTCATGGCCTCTGAGATCGGCGGGCTTGATCCCTTGCACGGGTATCTGAAGCACGGCAACTATGTTGTGCGGTTGCAGGTTCCTTATCTGGAGATCGAGGCGCGGCAAAAGAAGTTCATCGAACGGCAGACGCCGCCGCCAGCAGCGCCGCCATCGGTTGCGCCGCCTGCCGTTCCGCCGAGTGTTCCGCCTGCCGAGGGGCAGGCACTCAAACCGCCATCGCTCGACGAGAGCCAAGGCCAGCAGCACTTCTTCGAGTAAATGCCATGATCTCGATGTCCAAACCGATCAGCGCGAGCCAGGCGCAGGCGTACCACAAGGAAGAGTTCGCCAACGCACGGGACAACTATTACAGCGAGGGCGACCATGTGCGCGGCGAGTGGCAGGGCCAGCTCGCCGAGCGTTACGGACTTGCTGGCGAAGTGGGCGAGGAGCAGTTCGCGCGGTTGAGTGAGGGCCAGCATCCGGCGACCGGCGAACAGTTGGTACGGCATCAGACGGCGCGGGAGTATGTGAACGAGCAGGGCCAAACGGTGCGCACGATGGAGCACCGGGCGGGCTGGGATGCGACGTTCAGCGCGCCGAAGTCGGTATCGTTGACGGCGCTGGTTGGCGGCGACGACCGCGTGAAAGATGCGCACCGGGAGAGCGTTCGCGTTGCGCTCAATGAGATGGAGAAATACGCGCAGGCGCGCATCGGCGGCAATACTCCGGCAGAGACGACGGGCGCATGGGTAGTGGCCAAGTTCGAGCACGACAGCAGCCGTCCGGTGGACGGCTACGCCGCGCCGCAGTTGCACACGCACACCGTTATTTTCAATATCGCCGAGACCGCCAACGGAAACACGCGGGCGTTGCAGCCGCAGGAGCTTTACAAGACGCAGCAGTACGCGACGGCGGTTTACCGTTCGGAGTTGTCGGCACGGTTGCAGCAGTTGGGTTACGAGATCGAGCGCGGCGAGCATGGCCAGCCGGAGATCAAGGGTTACACGCGGGAATACTTGGAGGCGTCGAGTCCGCGGCGTCAGCAAATCACGGAGCAACTTGCAGAGCAGGGCCGCTCCGGGCCGGAGGCAGCGCAGATCGCGGCGCACAAGACGCGCGAGGCGAAGCTGGATTTAACGCCGGAGCAGGTACAGGCGCAGCATAAGGCAATGGCCGCAGAATACGGGCATCAGCCGCAGCGGGTGATCGAGGAAGCGCAACGGCGACCAGGTGTTGAGTTACAGCCGGAAGAATCGCAGCGCGTGGCGCAGGCTTCCGTGAGTTATGCGCGGGAGCGCGGCACGGAGCGCGAGGCTATCGTCGATGAACGGACGCTGATGTGCGATGCGTTGAAACACAGCATGGGCGCGGCGCGGTTGCCGGAGATCAAGGCGGAGTTCGAGCGGCGCGTCGCCGCGCATGAGTTGATCGAGGTCGAGCGCAGGCCGGGGCTTGCTGGCCGCGCGTTCACTACGGGCGAGATGCAGGGGTACGAGCGCGAGATCATCGAGCGGATGCGCGCAGGCCAGGGCAACCGCGAAGTGTTGGCCGATGGCCAGGTCCGGCAGCAGGTCGAGGCGAACCATCCGCATCTGAGCGTGAGTCAGCGGCGGGCGGTCGAAGACGTGCTCGAAAACCGTGACCGGATGATGGCTCTTGAGGGTGTGGCCGGAGGCGGAAAGACTACTTCTTTAGCCGCCATCCGGGAGGCCGCTGTCAGCGCGGGTTATGAGGTCAAGGGGCTTGCGCCCACGTCCCGCGCGGCGCAAAAGCTAGGCGAGTCGGGCATGGAGACGGAGACGTTGCAGCGGCACTTGACGCGCGGCGACCGCGCCGACGACGGACAGAAGCGGCTCTATGTAGTCGATGAATCGAGCATGGCCAGCACCAAGCAAATGCACACGTTCGTAGAGCGGCTAAAAGAAAATGATCGTGTGCTCTTCGTGGGCGATGTGCGGCAGCATGAGGCGGTCGAAGCTGGCCGACCGTATGCGCAGTTACAAGAGGCCGGGATGCGCACGGCCAGGCTTGACGAAATCATCCGGCAGAAAGACCCGGCGTTGAAAGAAGCCGTGGGCCAGCTTGCGCGGGGCGAAGTAAAAGAAGCAATCGCCAATCTCGACAGCCAGGGCCGGGTGCATGAGATCGTGGATCGCAGCGAGCGCATCCGCGAGATAGCCCGCGAGTATGTGCGCCAGCCGGAGAATACGCTTGTCGTTTCGCCGGACAATGAATCCCGCCGCGAGATCAACCAGCACATCCATCGAGCGATGCAGGAGTCCGGCCAGGTCAAAGGCGATGAGCACACGGTACGAGTGTTGAACACGCGGCAGGACTTGACCGGCGCGGACCGGCAATGGGCGCAAAACTACGAGCAGGGCGACATCGTGCGCTATGCGAAGAGCAGCAAGGCGCACGGCTTCGAGGCCGGAGAGTATGCGCGCGTTGCGCGCGTGGACCGTGCCGAGAATATCGTCACGGTGGAGCGCAAGAGCGGCGAGCAGGTGAGCTACGATCCACGGCGGCAACAGGGCGTGACGGTCTACCGGGAGGCGGAGCACAGCTTCTCAGAGGGTGACCGTGTGCAGTTCACGGCCCCGTATCATCCGCAGAAGATAGCCAGCCGCGAGTTGGCGACGGTCGATAAGATCGACGGCGACGGCAATCTGAAACTGAAGATGGACTCAGGCCGCGAGGTCGAGTTCAATGTCAGGCAGCATCCGCATCTCGATTACGGCTATGCGGTGACGAGCCACAGCAGCCAGGGCCAGACCGCCGACCGTGTGCTCGTCCATGTGGACTCGGCGCAGGCGCACAGTCAGCTTCTCAACAGCCGCATGGCGTATGTGTCGGTATCGCGGGCGCAGTTCGATGTGCAGATGTACACCAACGATGCCGGGACGCTGGGCCATGCGTTAAGCCGGGACGTATCGCATACGTCGGCTATCCAGCAGGAGCCAGCGGCGCAGAAGATCGAGCCGATACAGGCACAAGTGCAGGCGCATGAGTTCGTGCAGGGAATGGGCATGGGCCGCTGACGCGGCATATCCTCCGCTCCGGCATCCGTAAAGGCTCTCCGCTTCGCTCCGCCCGCTTGCGCGGCGCGCAAAGAACGCGCGGCCTTGACTGATGCCTCCGCTGCGGATGGTTCTCAGCTATGAAAAGCATTTGCTTTTCATGTTTCCACGGAAACCTGCAAGCAACTGCGGCGGGCCAGAGGTGGCCTTAATCGTGGGCTTCGGCAGTTCCGGTGAGCGAGTTAATCAGCCTGATAACGGCGCGCTGGTCGCGCTCGGGCAGCAGCGTGATCCGCTGGAATCTCTTCCACTGGCGCATACTCTCGGGGTCGCTCGTCACTTGCTCAAACTTCGACGCCTCGCGCGTCTGCGGTTCGATGCCCAGCAGTTCATCCGCCGTGACGTGCAGAGCGCGAGCCAGGGCGATCACTGCGGGCGCAGGCGGGAACCCGGCCTCGTTCTCGTAGTACGAGATCGCCCGCTGTGTTGTCTTCGCGGCCTTGGCCAGTTGAATCTGGGTCATCCCGCGCGCCTTCCTCAATCCCATCAGGCGTTCACCGAACGACGACTCTGTGTACTTTTTCCTTGGCATGACAGAAGCGATTTTAAGGTTCACTTGTCGGTTCTCCTGGTCTGAGGCTCGTTGACAGACTGACGTATAACGTATAATCTCACGACATCTAAAGGCTGTGCAAAAACTCCCTCATTACGTCACATTTTTCGCTTGACAGGTTTTTTGCAGGAAGCCCAAAAACGGCAGAAAGGAGGGTCCACGGATGCCCTATGTTCCCCAGGACGTGAAAGAGCGGATCAAGCGCGAGGTGTCCATCCAGCGGCTGGCCGAGGCACGGGGGATCAAGCTGACGCGCAGCGGCAAGGAGCTTATCGGGCTGTGCCCGTTCCACGACGACCGGAACCCGAGCCTGAATATCGACCCGGCGAAGAATGTCTGGAGTTGCAAGGGCGCTTGCGGCGAGGGCGGCGACGTAATCCTGTGGGTGATGCGGGCCGAGGGGGTGAGCTTCCATCATGCGCTGGAGATGCTGAAGCGGGAGCATTTTCCGTTAGCCGCCGGGCCGATTCAGCCGGTGAAGCAAAGCACGGTGCGGAAGCTGCCCGCGCCGGTGACGGCGGAGGCTGGGGACCGGGAGTTGCTGCTAAAGATCGTGGGCTTTTATCAGGACGCTTTCAACCAGTCGCCGGAGGCGCAGCGGTATCTGGAGAGCCGGGGCTTGAAGTCGGCGGAGATGGTCGAGCGTTTCCGGCTTGGCTTCGCCAACCGGACTCTGGGGCTGTGCCTGCCGCCCAAGAATCGCGTTGCCGGCGCAGCGGTGCGGACGCGGCTGGAGGAGTTGGGCATCTACCGCAAGAGCGGCCACGAGCATTTCAACGGCTCGTTGGTTATCCCGGTGATTACGCCAGCCGGTGACGTGGCGGAGATGTACGGGCGCAAGATCAATGACAATCTGCGCGGCGGGACGGACTACCACCTGTACCTGAAAGGCCAGCATCGGGGCGTGTGGAATGAAGAAGCGCTGATCGCGTCGAAAGAAATCATCCTCTGCGAAGCCCTGATCGACGCGATGACTTTTTGGTGCGCTGGCTACCGGAATGTAACCGCGAGCTACGGCGTGAACGGCTTCACAGCCGACCATCGGGCCGCGTTCGAGAAGCACGGCACGAAGCGGGTTTACATCGCTTACGACCGCGACGACGCCGGAGACAAAGCCGCCGCAAAGCTGGCCGAGGAACTGATGCAGTCGGGCATCGAGTGCTTCCGTGTGCAGTTCCCGAAGGGCCAGGACGCGAACGAGTACGCGCGTGTGACGCAGCCCGCGACGAAGGCGCTGGGTGTGTTGCTGACCGGCGCGGCGTGGCTGGGAAAAGGCCAGCGGCCAGCGCAGCGCGTGGTCGTGCCAGTGATCGAGGCGGAACCGTCAGCAGCGGCGGCGCCAGCCATCGAGCCACTGCCAGCAGAAGCAAAAAGCACAGCTAAAGAAAAAAAGATCGAGGAGCCAATGCCAGCCCCCAGCATCGAGCCGCAGCCAGCGGCAGTAAAAGCAGCAGCTAAAGAAAAAATCATCGAGGAACCCATGCCGAAGCCAGAGCCGCCGACACAAGAGGTTTTTTCTTTAGCTGTAAATGCGGTCCCTTGCGAAGAGCCTCCATCGCGGCCCATGCCGTTGTCTGTGCCCGCCGAGCCGAAGGTCGAAATAGACGGCGAGGAAGTGCGCGTGAGCATCGGGCCGCGCGAGTACCGCGTTCTGTGGTTGGAGAAATCGACGGTGCGGGGCCGGATGCAGGTCAACGTGAAGGTGTCGGGCAAGAACGTGCGCGGGGAGTACTGCTATCACGGCGACTCGTTCGACATGGAGAGTTTCCAGCGGCGGGCAGCGTTTATCAAGCAGGCAGCGCACGAGCTCGCGGTGAAGGAAGAGACGATGCACGCCGACGTGGGCAAGCTGTGGGCCGTGCTCAGCGACTTGCAGCGGGAGCGCATCGCAAAGACGCTCACGCCGCAGGAGGAACCGGAGGCGATGACGGCCGAGGAGCAGGCGGCCGCGCTGGACCTGTTGCGCGATCCGCGCCTGTTGGAGCGAGTGCTCACGGACTTCGAGAAGTGCGGCGCAGTGGGCGAGGAGACCAACAAGAGGGTAAGTTATCTGGCCGCTGTCTCGCGCCTGTTGGCGAAGCCGCTGGCCATCGTGGTGCAGTCGTCCTCATCGGCGGGCAAGAGTTCGCTGATGGAGGCCGTCTTGGACTTCATACCGGAGGAGCATCGAGAGGAGTACACGGCGATGACCGGCCAAGCCCTGTTTTACATGGGGCAAAAGAATCTCAAGCACAAGATACTTGCCATCGCCGAGCAGCAGGGCGCGGAGGCCGCGAGCTATCCGCTCAAACTCTTGCAGTCGGAAGGCAAGCTGAATATCGCCTCGACCGGCAAAGACCCGGTGAGCGGCAAGCTGGTTACGCACGAGTACGCGGTGGAGGGGCCGGTGATGCTGTTCCTGACCACGACGGCGCACGAGGTGGACGAGGAGTTGATGAACCGCTGCCTTGTGTTGGCGGTGAACGAGGACCGAGAGCAGACCCAGGCCATCCATCAGAAGCAGCGCGAGGCGCAGACGCTTGAAGGCTTGAAAGCGCGGACGCGGCGGAACAAGATCGTGCGCCTGCATCGCAACGCGCAACGGCTGTTGCGCCCGGTCGATGTGGTGATCGAATGCCTGAAGGAGCGCCGCTTCCCGGACGCGATGACGCGGACCCGGCGCGATCACATGAAGTTTTTGACTATGATCCAGGCCATCGCGTTGCTGCATCAGCATCAGCGCGAGATCAAAACCAGCGTCGAGGAGGACGTACGGCTGGAATACATCGAGGCGACCGAGGCCGACGTGAAACTGGCGTGGGAGCTTGCCAGTCACGTGTTGATGCGTTCTCTCGACGACGTGCAGACGCAGACGCGCCGCCTGCTGCTGCTGATCGACAAGATGGTGACGGCGGAATGCGAACGGCTCGAAATCGAGCGGCTGGACTACCGCTTTACGCGGGCCACCGTGCGGCAGTTCACCGGCTGGGGAGACTCACAGCTAAAGAAACATCTCTCGCGCCTTGAAGACCTCGAATACCTGGCCCTGCATCGCGGAGCAGCCGGTCAGACCTTCGTCTATGCGCTCAACTTCGAGATGGACGAGAGCGGCAAGCCGGTGTTGCCGGGGCTGAGCTACGGCGCGAACCGGTCACGGTCTGAGGAGGGGGTGTCACGCTTCGAGGCCGGGTTGTCACCCGCCGGACATGGGGGTGTCATGGGGGTGTCACGGGGTGGTCACGATGCGAAATCGCCAACAATGACACGGGTGGAAGGCGATTTTTC
>Ga0302140_10002955_pt1 | contig 21947 bp, 22 predicted proteins | sample I_Bog_E1_1_FD_202095 | JGI IMG/M metagenome (GOLD analysis project Ga0302140, IMG submission 202095) | Peat permafrost microbial communities from Stordalen Mire near Abisko, Sweden - I_Bog_E1_1 | ecosystem: Environmental > Terrestrial > Soil > Wetlands > Peat | place: Sweden: Abisko, Stordalen... | reverse complement strand
TATCCATTCCAATCCCCCCATTATATATCATTCATATACCGTAATCATAATAATTTTTAGTCGAATAATATAGTGAATATTTGAGGGTAAATAGGAAAAATTAGTTATGCGAAATATGAGTTATAAACTAAAAAAATAAAATAGAAGATAAATTATCATAATTTATCTTCTATTTTATTTTTAATTATATCCATCTCAGATATTAACTCATTTATACGTGATTCTAGTTCCTCTATTTTATCAACTTTATTTTCACTAGATAATTTTCTATCATAATCAGAATTTGAGTTTTCTTCTTTACTTTTGCTTGAACTTTTTCTATCCTCGCTTGAGCTATTATTCTGATTAGTATTTTGGGGTGTGGTGTTGCAAAATGAATTGTCTACATTATAATTCTTAGGATTAAAATACCTTCCAGGTCCTTGTTGAAAATATAGTTGTTGAGAATTATATGTTAAAATTACTTGGCCAACTAGCACTAACCAATTTCCAAATGCAGTTTGAACATTAAAAGGAATACTTCATGCTAACATATCTCCAAGTATTTCTCCTATTATAACGAATAACTGAGGATTTAAAGATTGAAAGCCATTGGGTATATCACCACATCCCATATTACAAAATTCATTTGTTGTATTATCGTTACTTGCTTCACTTGTATTATCACTACCCTTATTACAATTGGTATATCCACAAGCTCTCTCTAAATCCTGAAAACTATTCCATCCGTTGAATTCCATAATGTCCTCTTAACATAAATACTTCTATTTATTATATTATATGTGCTTTAAGAATGTTACTTTTTTCAATGAACAGTTCACAATAAAAAAATTATAATAACCCTATTATAGTCCAAGTCTTCTTTCAAGCTCTGAAATTCCATCTTCAACTTCTTCTATAGGTAGATTACCTAATCTTAATTCATCATGTTCTCTTTCTTTAAGTCTATTATAAAATCTCATTCCTTCTAAAATCATACTTCCATCATTATTCGTTTTTCTAAGCATATAAAACAAAGTATCTTCAGCCTTATCAAGTTTATTAGCTAATTCATAGAGTTTTAAAATTTTATTATCTATATCTAATGAAAGCCTGTAATTACTTAATTCACCTGCTACGTCCACTGCATCATCTAAATATTTAGAATTTGTCTCATCATCTTCAGTATAAGCCTTGTAAAAACCTTCTAAAGATTTTTCATAATATTGAATTTTTAAATTTTCTTTATTTTCTTTATTACTAATTTGACCTTGAAGCTTCATAAGACATCCAAATGCAATAAACCTTTCAGCATTATATTGCATTTCTTTGCTTATAAGTTCCTCTAAACTATTAAAAGAAAAAACATCTACAGTTCCTATATCAAGACCAACTAAAGCTTTAAGTTCTTTATTCACTCTCTCCTTAGCCTTTTTTATATCTCCATTTATTATGTTTTTATCTACTTCTTCTGTTACTAATCTTAAAGTATTTTCTACTTCCTTCATATAATCGTTTTTTAGCATTTTAGTCACACCTCGTATTTAAAATTCACTATATTATAGTTTTAGATTCATTAGTCAACAAATAATTTTTTCTATTTTTATTATAATAAAAATCTACTGATTTGTATTTAAAAATTTGCATTTACTATAGTTAAATTGATTAATTTCATTATGATTTATACCAATCAAAGAAATATAATGGTTATTTATTTTGGCATATACAATATTAAAATTACTATACAGCACATTTTAATATTTTTTTCATACAATATACTATAAAAAGAATCTCTAATAATGTAATTATATGGAGAAAACTTTGATAAACTTATGATAATATGGAGGTAATTTTATGAGTACTATATCTGAACGGGAACGTGCCTTTGAACATTATATTAATAGTCATCAGTTTTATAACAGAGCTTGTTGTGATGAACCTGCTGCTCCAGATCCTGGCAGATCCTTATTACGTTGTGGCTCTGCTGGAATTGGACCTATACCCAATCTTACACCAGGATTTCATAATGTGTCTGTAGCTAATGTAGCTATAGATACTAGACGATTAACTAACCCTAAAGTTCTTTTAACTTTTACTTGTTCAATTTCTTCACCTGTAGGTATAGATGTGAATTTAAATTTTATAATTGTAAAAACTATTTATCACACTGAGCCTTCCGCAATAGGTGGACCTTATACTTTTTCTAAAACAGTATCTAGTGCAGAAACTGAATCATTCTGCTTCCAATGTTGTGAGTGTAATCCATCTGCTTGTAATGCAACTTATTTAATTCTACTTTCCCCAAATAGTTTAATTGAGGAAAAAACTGGTTTAGCAATAACTAATATAGCACTAACAGCTTTAGCTGTTGAAACTCTTTAATAGTAGATAGTTATATTACAGGGAGCTCTTTAGTAGAGCTTCTCTTATTTTAAACAAATCCTAATACTTTCAATACATCTACACCAATTTTTCTTTCAACGCCTTTGTAAGGATAACAATGAATATGTATAGCAGGATTAAAATTAAGCTCAATTATTGCATAATTAGAATTTTCATCACTATAATCTTCTAACATCATATCAACACCACAGATTTTAGCATTAACTGCTTTAGCAGCACTCACTGCTATAGTCTTAAACTTTTCTGAAATATCATCAGTATAATCTATACTGTCTCCGCCTGTGCTTATATTCGAATTTTCTCTTAAGTAAACTACTTGATCTTTTTCTGGGATATAATTAAAATCTTTATTTTGTTGTTTTAAAAACAATTTCGCATTTTCATCTAAGTTTATTTTTTCAAGTGGTGTTACATAATGATATCCTCTTAATGGATCTTGATTTTTTATTTCTACTAATTCAGTTATGGATTTTATTCCATCACCTTTAACATTAGCAGGTACTCTGTGAAGTATTCCAACAACCTTATCATCTATAACTAAAAAACGATATTCTTTGCCCTTTATAAATTCTTCAATAAGGATTGTATTGTCATGTTTAAATGCAATCTCAAAAGCCTTTTTTATGCTTTCTTCATCTGCACCATCTTTAAATATACTAATACCTATTCCAAAATTAGTGGATTTTGGCTTAATTACCATTGGAATATTAACATAGTCTTTTGTTACATTTAGAGCTTCATCCATGGAATTAACTTCTATCCCCTCTGGAACTTTAATATTGCTATTATAAAGTACTTTTTTTGTAACACTCTTGTTTTCCATAATTAAAACAGTCACATAATTGTCTTTTGAAGTTTTAGTTGCTTGCATAACATATTCTACTTGACCATTTTTCTTAAGAGAAATGAAATTCTCAGTCTTGTCTAAAACCTCAACCTTTATACCTCTTTTAATAGCTTCCTTCATTAAAACTTGAGTAGATAACTCTAGTTCTTCATAACCTTCCAATTTAAATCTATCATTATAAGAACTTTCCTTATATTTTTGGGCTATATTTAAATGGGCATTAATATAGCCTTCTTCTTTAACCTTTTTTTCAATTTTATAGGCATAAGTTAATTTATGATTCTTAACTTTTTCAATCATTAAATAAATAACTTTTTCTTTTCCAAGATTAAGTTCTTTATTGATATTTTTAATAATTTCTAAAATTTCTATTCCCCACTGCTCTTTAGAGATAAGTTTTCCATCTTTCTTTAACATAACATCATTTTGTCCAAACTTTGATATTATGTTTTGATTTTCTACTCCTTCTTCTTGCCATTTATCATAATCACTTTCTTCATTTATAAGCAAAAACAAGTTAAACAATTGAAGAAAATATAAATCATCTAAACCTATCCCACCTTTTTCAAAGGGATTAATATCAATACTTCTATATTCCAAATATTGAATTCCATCTTTACTAAGTGAATTTAAAAAATCATTTGCATCAGCAGGTTTAAGTCTTATAGAACTATAAAGCTCTTTATGGCTATCTATAAGTTTATCATTTATAAAACCTTTTAAGCTTTGAATATATTCTTTCACGGAATTATAGTTTGGAAATAAATCAACTTTATTTTTATAACCACATTCACTATTTCTATAAGATAAAGCCCCCTCATTAGAAAAGCCATCATCTCCAATTTTTTTAGATGAATTTGCACAATTTTTTATATAACTTTTGTCAACAACACTACTTGCACCTAAAAGATATATAATAAGCCATCTAAACCTGAGATAATTTCTTGTCATCTTTAAATAGATACTATCTTTAAACTCCTTATATTCTAACTTTTGATTTTTATAATTTATGTTATTAAAAAGTTCACTCCTAGTTTGATTATTATATAACTTATTAAGTAACTCATCATTAAAAGAAAAATTATAATGTATACCACATATAAGTTGCTTTTTTCCACCATATTTTTCTATTAACTTTTCTCTATATAATCTTGCTTCCTTGCCTTTATGATTTTCACCATATTCTGAAACTTTAATTTTATTATCATCTGGTACTATACTAGGCATAGATTGTGGCCATAAATATTCGTCTCCAATCTCCATTGCCACAATATCATAAAGTGAATTTGCAAAATTATAAGTTTCTTCAACATTTTTAAAAGGTGGAGTTATTACTTCTATCTGACTTTCTGCAAAATCCGTAGTTATATAACTATTATCAACTTTATCACCAAATACACTTGGATGATCTTTTAGTGATAATTGCCCTTTATCATTAACTCTTAAGCCTTCTCTTTCTATACCATAATTCCCCTTTAATAATTCATGTGGAGTAAATAATTCTTTAAGTTTCTTTAACATTTCCTGCCTCCTTCTACGCTCTTTATATATATAATAGAATCTAATATTACATTTGTAATCACACCTATGGCATTAATTTTAAATGCTAATTTATTATTATCAAAGCTGCCTAATATCCTTGCATATAACAAATTAAAAAATGCAAAAAGCATAGTAGGTCCACTCAAAGCTAAGAATAAATAAGCATCTTTTTCAACTATAAGATTGCTTTCTGTTAAATCTATTTTCTTCATTTAGTCTCCGTCCATATTTTGGATTATATATTGATTATTCATTCTTATCTCTCACAATATATTTTTCTACTTTTCATCATTTGTATTTTTGCAAATAATAATATTTTCTTTACTGCAACTTTTTAGTTCATCTTTTAATCTATTATCATTATATGCATATTCTTCGCTATTACATATGCAATTTTCTTTTTCTGTAACTAAGTTCATTAAAAACAATACTACTTTATTGGCATTATTCACTTTTAGTTTATATTGATTCCATATACCATCTTTTCTAGCTTCAATTAACCCACAATCTATCAAAACTTTCATATGATGAGACAATGTAGGTTGAGTAAACTTAAAACTTTCCAATATCTCACAACCACACTTTTCTCCACATGATAATAAATCAATTATCTTAAGCCTATTAGAATCACTTAAAGCTTTTAATATTTTTGCATTTATTTCATATTCAGAATTCATACTACACTCCCTTCTGAAGATAATCTATGTATACAGTATAGATATTCATCTATGTGTAGTCAATATCTTATGATCTATTTATATACATACTTGTCTATTTCATATTATATTTCTCACAATAATGTATAAAAATAACAATCCAGTATATATTGCATATTGAATAATTAGTTTTTAATAAACTCCCATAACTTAATAATAAAAAACATGAAAGATACAATTAAACTTAATTTGTATTCTTTCATGTTTTAACTATTTTTTTCTATTCCTACTTTTATCAAATAACTTTTTCAGTTATAATAATCCCTTATTGCTTCCACATCATAAGTAGTCCATCAAATTTAAATCCACTTTTTTCATAGAAATTTCTTGCTTTTATATTATCGCCCTTTTTGTGGTTTAATCATTATAATAAAAATGAAAGATTTTCTAAATAAAACCTAACAATATACCTTGATATTCCAATCACTTGAATTACAAATAAAGAGGTTGTCGTAAAATATACATGACCTCATTTACTTGTTATTTTCTTTCACATGCCTTAGGCAAAAGATTTCAATATTGTGTTATATTCCGTATTCAAATTTAAATATGTGTTCATCAAATCACTACTTTGATTTTGAGCCTCATTAATAATATAATCATAATTATTTATAAATAAATTTACTATTTTTGAATCTATTTTATTCATATCTACCATGTTTTCTAATATTTTAATTATTCTATCCTTATTAAATTCTTCTTTATAACTTCTTGCCCCTAATAATGCACTAATAATATCTCCTATTGCTACTATTCGCATTTCTATTGTTAATTCTTTTCCTTTAAGTCCAAAGGGATAGCCCGTTCCATCTAACTTTTCATGATGCAGTGTTCCTATATCTCTTATATCATCTATATTTAATCCAATTAATATATTATATCCAATTATAGCGTGGCTTTTCATAATTTCAAATTCATCATCAGTAAGTTTTCCTGGTTTCTCTAAAATTTCTACTGGAATTCCTATTTTCCCTATGTCATGAAGTGCTGCTGACACTTTAATTTTTGTTAAGATTTTCTCATCTAACCCATAAATTTTTGCTATTTGATAACTTATAGCTTCAACTAATATTGTATGTTTAACCGTTGCTTCACTTCTAAAATCAATAGAATATGCTAACATTTTACTATAAGCAATTACATCTTCTCTAGAAAGAATTTTAGTTTCAAAAAAACTATATAATTCATCTACATAAGATCCATTTAATAATTTATTCAAAAAATCATATTTTTTATCTGCTTCTACAAATAAATTTATATGTTCTTTTAAATAATCCTTATTTTCTTTAATATAATTTTTTGTTGAGGCATTTTTATTTAAAAACACCCTATCTATATAGTCAGCAAAATTTAATAACAATCCTTCTTTAGATAACACTTCCATATGCTTGTCCTCAAAATATTTAATTGTAAAATGGTGAGTTAGCACTATATCATATAAATCTGAAAGTGGTGAGAAATATTTTATGAATAAAGAACCATAAACAGCATGCTCAATTGGAGCTATAACATCAACCCCTACAAGTTTATCCCTCTCTGTAACTTTATACGCTCCTATATCATGAAAAATAGATATTGTACAAATTTCAAGTATTTCTTCATCACTATAATTTCCTTCTGCTTTTAATAAATTCAGCATAATGTACGCCACTTGTTCTCCATGATTTAAAAGTCTTTTATCTACAGAATTGATAGTTCTATGAATAACAAGTATCATTTGCTTTAAAGTAACTTCAAAATTTTCTTTCATTAATTTCCTCCTGTCATCTACCTAGACTAAATAATTATATAACTAGCTTACAAATTATTATTTTGCCTATTTAACTTATAAATTTCACGCAAAAAATATTTTATCATAATCCTATTAAAAGTTAATTAATATTATATCACCATTGTTTGCAATAAAAAAAGATATAATATTTCAATTGTGTCAAAATATAAATTATTATATTTTATTTTGCTTTCTATATTATATAGAAAAAGTTACTTTAAAATGATATATAAATCATTATAAAGTAACTTTTCTTCTTAAATAAATATTATTTTTATTGTACAGCAGTATAATGATTATCCTTTAATATAACATCATGTGAACTTCCCTCTACAATACTTGTAGCAGAAACCAATGTTATTTTGGCATTTTTTTGTAATTCTGGAATTGTAAGAGCTCCACAATTGCACATTGTTGAACGTACTTTATTTAATGTTATTGTAACATTGTCTTTCAAACTTCCAGCGTATGGAACATACGAATCAACACCTTCTTCAAAAGATAACTTCTTATCTCCTCCAAGGTCATATCTTTGCCAATTTCTTGCTCTATTAGAGCCTTCCCCCCAATATTCCTTCATATAATTTCCATTTATATTTACTTTATTAGTTGGACTTTCATCAAATCTAGAGAAATATCTACCTAACATCATGAAATCTGCTCCCATTGCAAGTGCTAAAGTTACATGATAATCATGTACAATACCGCCATCAGAACATACTGGTATATAAATCCCTGTTTTCTCAAAATATTCATCTCTAGCTTTAACTACGTCAATAATTGCTGTAGCTTGACCTCTACCAATACCCTTTTGTTCACGGGTTATACAAATAGATCCTCCACCTATTCCAACCTTTACAAAGTCTGCGCCTGCTTCTGCTAAAAATAAAAATCCGTCTTTATCAACAACATTTCCAGCTCCAACTTTAACATCTTCTCCAAAGTTTTTATGTATATATTCAATTGCTATCTTTTGCCATTCTGAGAATCCCTCTGAAGAATCAAGACATAAAACATCTGCTCCTGCTTCTATTAATGCTGGAACTCTTTCTGCATAGTCTCTAGTATTAATACCTGCTCCTACTACATATCTTTTTTGCGAATCAATAAGTTCATTTTGATTTTCTTTATTAGCTGAATAATCTTTACGGAATACCATATACTTTAGTTTTTGATCTTTCTCAACTAATGGCAACATATTTAATTTATTTTCCCAAATAATATTATTTGCTTCTTTTAAAGTAATGTCAGCATCAGCATATGTAAGTTTATTAAAAGGCGTCATAAATTCTGAAACCTCAGTTTTAAAATCCATTCTAGTAACTCTGTAATCTCTACTTGTTACAATACCAAGAAGCTTTCCATTAGCAGTTCCATCATCTGTAACTGCCATAGTAGAATAACCTGTTTTTTCCTTTAATTCCACTACTTCTCCAAGTGTTGTATCTGGCTTAACATTAGCAGCACTTGTAACAAATCCTGACTTATAATTCTTAACTTTTGCAACCATAGCTGCTTCATTTTCAATTGATTGAGAACCAAATATAAATGAAACTCCGCCTTCTTTTGCCAAAGCCACAGCCATTTTATCATCTGATACTGATTGCATAATTGCTGAAGTCATTGGGATATTAATCATTATTGCTGATTCTTCACCCTTTTTGAATTTTACAAGTGGTGTTTTCAAACTTACATTTTGTGGAATACATTGTGTTGAAGAATATCCTGGAACTAATAAATATTCTCCAAAAGTATGGGATGGTTCATTAAAATAATATGCCATTACATCCTACTCCTTTTTTTTCACATTTTAACTATTTTATTCTATATGATAATACCTTTTCAAGGTAGTTGTCAATATAGAAAGTCCTAATTAATATATAAATGTTTAATTATTCTATACTATAATTTTAACAATAAAATATTTTATATTATTAATACTATTTATTGTAACAATTAAGGCACATCAAAGATGTGATGTCTATTTTGTGTCGATGCAGTATGACGCAAAATAGACTAGCATACTGACTTGTTATTTTTTGAATGTGCCTAATTATTTATACACCCTTATAGAATAATTTAATATTCCAGTTCCGCCACCTAAATCTATAACAATATACCAATGACCGGTCATTGGTACAGTTATATTATAAGGAGAATTATTAGCGGTGCCACCGTAATACTCACAACTATTATTATTTTTATATCTTGAAAAGTTTATATTATCCATTAAATAAATATTTACTTTTCGATCAATGACAATACTTAATATATCGCCTTTTCTAAAGTTCCCTTCTTTATGTGAATATTTCATAATATTACCTCTTCCATCTAAATATAATACTACTCAATCCAAGTTGGAATAGCTTTCTTTAATTGACCTCCACAACGTGATAATTCTCCCATTACATTATCAATACCACTCTCTGTTTTAAACCAATTATCTTTAGTTATTCCCTGTATGTCAACTGGGCATACAATAAACTCTGTTTTAGGATATGCAAAACCATAAAACATAAGACAGCGCTTAGCATGAAAGGATTTACAACAAATAATTGCTTTCTTTATTTCCAAATCATAATTATGTGTAATTTCACGAGAGTTAAATGCATTTTGTTTTGTCCACTCTGCCTTGTCCTCTTTAAATATTGCACTTTCCTCAACACCATAAGAAAGTGCTACATTTTTCATAAACTCCCACTCTGTCTCGTATGGTCCAATGTATTTGTCACCGTTCGTGATTGATCCCGGAAAATAACCTTTGCTCATACTGTATTTTCCTGAAGGTAAAATGTAAGGTGCATATCCATCTAGCCAAAGCTTAGCCGCTTGTTCTGTTGGCTCTGGCCATGAACCACCAGGTACAAAAATTATATCAGCTTTTTCTGGCTTATCTTCAACAAAAATAAATGATGTTATTTCTCTAATAAATTTCATACCCTCTAATTCCATAGTTCTCACCTCCAAAACTCATTACAATTTGTTTTATTTCTTATTAAAATCTCTTGCAATATCATTTGCTGTATGGGAATCTGAACCATATACTTTTTTAACTTCATATTTTTCTACTAATTCTTTAAAAATATCAGATACATAAATTTCACCGCAATATGGTTTTCTAAGACCTGCAGTATTAACATCTACTTCATAATTTCTCTTCTTTATTTCTTTAACTATTTCTTCTAAAAGATCTCTATTTTTATACTCCAAAGGATATAGCTTATTAAAAATTCTAATTAAATTAGGATGTCCAATACGTTTTGGCTTAAATTCTCCCAAATCAGCTCTTATAGCTTTAAGCAATGTTTCATAATATTTATCATAAACTTTTTCAGTATTACCTAAAGCTTTTATAGCTCTTTCAAATCCTTCTTTCCCATCAATATCAGTAAACTCATTGCCTATTTTTATAAAATGTACTGATAATAACCCATCTTCTAACTTAGGACCATATATATTTAGCATTTCTGTTGTTTTGTCTTCATAGCCCTCAATAAAATCCACTTCAAGACCACTATTAATCTTTATTTTATCCTTGAATTTTATCTTTATTTTTTCTACATCTTCAAAATACTTTTTTATCATTTCCTTTAATGGAGCACATTCATCTAAAAACTTTACATCATTCATAAAATAAACTGGAAATGGCATATGTTCAGTAAATGACATTTCTTCTAAACCTTCTATAAGTGCCTTTTGTACATACATTTCAAAAGTATCTTTAGTTCCATGTGGACAATATGGTGAATGAATATGCCCATCTCTTATTATTCTTTGATTTTTCATAATTACTTAATTATAGAGATATTATTTTAATGTACTTATCTCTATAAAAGTTCACTTCCTTTCTATGTAACTTTTATTTGCTTACCTCATATTCATACATATGATAATTACATTCTTGCATCCCTAATGATTTATATGTAGCTTTAGCATTGAAATTTTCTTTTTCTACATATAATCGCACTCCTGCAGTACCTTCCTCATTATCACAAATTTTCTTCACATAATTATATAATTCTTTAAATATACCTTTTCTTCTATACTCTGAATCTACATAAACACTTTGGACCCAAAGAAACATTCCATTTCTCCAATCACTCCATTCATATGTATACATTATTTGCCCTACCACTTTATTATCTATTACATATACATGATATTGTCCCTTTGTAGAATCATTTAATATTGCTCTAACCCCTTTAGTAAGAATTTCTAAATCTAGTTCTTTATCTTCTGTTTCCTTTGCCAAATTATAATTAAATTTAACTATAATCTCTAAATCTTCTATTTTTGCTTTTCTTATTTTATTTGAATTTTCACAATTAATTATATTACTCATTTGTTTCCTCCATGCTATTTAGACACATAAAAAAAAATAAAAAGCCAGTCTGTTAATATATTTTGACTTGTTATTTTATATGTCTTTACCTATATTTTAGCATTTAAAGCTTATGTTATATAGTATTTTTATTTTTTAATACAAAAAATTATAGTGTACCACAAAAGGTAGAATCAAAAAATGATTCTACCTTTTGTGGTACACTTTCTAATTTTCAAATATTTATTTTATACTACTTCATTATCTAAGTTTGCTCCAGTAAACTGACTATTATAAAGATCTGCATAGAACCCATTCTTAGCAAGAAGTTCATTATGGTTACCCATCTCAATAATACTTCCTTTATTCATAACTAGTATTAACTCTGCATCTCTAATTGTAGAAAGTCTATGTGCAATTACAAAACTTGTTCTATTTTGCATAAGCTCTGTCATAGCCCTTTGTATATAAACTTCTGTTCTTGAATCAACGCTACTTGTAGCTTCATCGAGTATCATAATAGTTGGATTTGCAAGTATTGCCCTAGCTATAGTAATCAATTGTTTTTGACCTTGGGATATATTTGAAGCTTCTTCATTTAGTATTGTATTATATCCATCTGGAAGGGTCTTAATAAAATGATGTGCATGAGCTGCTCTTGCTGCCTGCATAACTTCTTCTTCTGTTGCTCCCTTTTTACCATAAGCAATATTGTCCAATATTGTGCCATTAAAGAGCCAAGTATCTTGAAGTACCATACCAAACATATTATGCAATTCTCCACGTTTTATTTCTCTAATATCTATTCCATCAATTGTAATGTTACCCCCACCTATCTCATAAAAACGCATAAGCAGGTTAACAAGCGTAGTTTTACCGGCACCTGTTGGTCCAACAATTGCAATTGTATGACCTTGTTTTACATCTATGTTCATGTTTTTAATAAGAGGTTCTTCTGTTTTATAGCTGAAGTTAACATTTTCAAATTTAACTTCTCCCTTAGGAAATTCTATAACCTTAGAATCAGAAGCATCTGGCAATTCTTCGACTTCATCTAATAATTCAAATATACGTTCAGCAGAAGCTACTGTAGATTGAATTATATTAGCAATGTTAGCAGTTTGAACTATTGGTTGAGTAAACTGATTAGAATATTGAATAAAGGCTTGAATATCACCAATAGTAATTTTACCTTGTATTGCTAAATAACCACCAACAACACAAACTATTACATAACCTATATTACTAACAAATCTCATCATAGGCATTATTATTCCAGATATAAACTGAGCCTTCCAACCTGAATTGTATAATCTATCATTAATATTTTTAAATTCTTCAATAGAATCATGTTCATGTCCAAAAGCCTTAACAATTTTGTGGCCAGTATACATTTCTTCAACATGACCATTAAGAGCTCCAATTTCTTTTTGCTGAGCTGCAAAATACTTTTGAGAGCGTTTTGCAACAAGAGCTGTTACCAAAATATAAAGTGGTAAAGTTAAAATAACAACCAATGTCATTAGTGGGCTTATTGTTAACATCATTATGATAATACCAATGATAGTAACAATAGATGTAATAAGCTGTGTAAGACTTTGTTGCAATGTTGTTGCAATATTATCAACATCATTTGTTACACGACTTAAAATCTCACCATGAGTTCTTGCATCAAAAAATTTAAGTGGTAGACGTGAAAGTTTCTCTTCAACATCTTTACGAATATTGTAAACAGTTTTTTGTGCAACTCCAGCCATAATATATTGTTGAAGAAATCCAAAAAGTGTGCTTATTAAATATAATCCAAGTAACAATAAAATAACATTTCGTATATATGGAAAGTCTATGCTAGGTACTGTAATACTAGCATCTTTACCTGCTTTAACCAAAGCATCATTTTGACCTATAGCTGTAAATTTTGCTATCAAGCCTTCAACTAATCTAGTTATTGCCCAACCAGAAATCTTTGGTCCTACTATAGTAAAAATAGTGCTAAAGATTGCAAATATAAACACTAAAATAAAACTAAATCTTTGTGGCTTTAAATAGCTTAAAAGCCTTTTTAAAGTTCCTTTAAAGTCCTTTGCTTTTACGACAGGACCACGTGCAAAGGACCCCATTGGTCCGCCACCTGGACCTCCTATGCCACTCTTTGGTTTATTATTTTCACTCATGCTAATTCCTCCTCTGAAAGCTGTGAAGATACAATTTCATGATATACTGTGCAGCTAGCTAAAAGTTCTTTGTGAGTTCCCATTCCTGCAATGCAACCATCATCTAAAACTATAATTCTATCTGCATCCATAACTGTTGCAACTCTTTGAGCAATAATAAGTACAGTAGCTTTCGATGTCTCATTTTTAAGTGCTGCACGTAATCTTGCATCAGTTTTAAAGTCAAGTGCTGAAAAACTATCATCAAAAATATATATTTCAGGCTTTCTAACTAAAGCACGTGCTATAGATAGACGTTGTTTTTGTCCTCCGGAAACATTTGTTCCTCCTTGAGCAATAACATGTTCATAGCCTTCTGTCATTCCATTAATAAAATCTGTAGCCTGTGCTACATTGGCTGCATGCTCAATTTCTTCAATAGTAGCATTATCCTTACCATATTTAATATTTTCAGCAATTGTTCCAGAAAAAAGTACAGTCTTTTGTGGAACAAAACCTATTTTTGCTCTAAGACTTTCCTGACTCATTCCTCTTACATCTACACCATTGACCAATACTGAACCACTAGTTGTATCATAAAAACGTGGTATTAAATTTACTAGGGTGGATTTTCCTGAACCTGTACCACCAATAATAGCAGTTATTTCACCAGGCTTAGCACTAAATGTTATATTATTAATAGCTAGCTGATCTGCACCAGGGTAGCTAAAACTTACATCCTTAAATTCAACATAGCCACTTTCTTTATCAGCAAGTATAGCCTTTGGTGGATTTAGGATTTCTGGTTCCATTTCTAATACTTCATTTATTCTTATGGCAGAAGCTTGAGCTCTTGGTATCATTATAAATACCATAGCAAGCATTAAGAAACCAAATAAAATTTGCATTCCATATTGAATAAATGCTATTAATGAACCAATTTGCATATTGCCAGCATCTATTCTTTTCCCACCAAACCAAATAATAGCAACTGTTGTAACATTCATAATTAACATCATCATTGGCATTAAAAAAGCCATAATCTTATTTACTTTTATAGCATTATCCATAAGGTCAACATTAGCATCATCAAATCTAACTTTTTCAGTATCTATACGGTTAAAAGCACGTATTACTCTAATACCAGTAAGACCTTCACGTAATACAAGATTTAATTTATCTATTTTTACTTGCATTAATTTAAATAATGGCATAGCAGATTTAAGAGTTACGCCAATGATAATTCCAAGTAGAGGAATTATTACTGCAAAAATCCAAGTTAAAGGTGCATCCTCTCTTAAAGCCATTACAATGCCACCTAAGGCAGTTAAAGGTGCAAAAAGCATGATAGAAAAAATCATTACAGTTACTGCTTGAATTTGAGTAACATCATTTGTAGTTCTTGTTATAAGGGTAGCAGTACCAACCTTATCAAACTCATGAAGCGAAAAGCCTTCAACTTTAGTAAACAATTTATTACGAATAATCCTACCAAATCCCACAGCAGTTCTTGAAGATAAGAATGTAGCTATAACTGAGCATATAGCCCCACCTGCTGAAATAAGTAACATAATTCCACCAGTTCTAATAATATAATCTACCCCTTGATAAGAACCACTAAAGCCTAAAAATGAAATAGTTTGAACTACATCCTTTTGTACTATACCTTTGTTAATTATATCAGCCATCAAGGTTGGTAAATATAGGTTTGCAAGGACTTGCGTAAAAATTAATATAACTATCGCAATTATTTGTAATGAGTATTGTTTTAGAAACCTAAACAATTTAAGCATTTAATATCATCTCCATTCATTGTTATTTTTTTGAACATCCCTTATTCTTGTTGAGAACTTAAAAGTTTTTTAAGTACATCTAAGCCTTCAAAGATTTTATTAAGTTCTTCTGGACTTCCTTGACTCATAATATTCTGAATATTTTTTTCAATTTGCTTATGAAAAGCTTTATGCATATCTTCAAAGTTTGGCGATATACTTACGTAAACTACTCTCTTATCCTCTTTGCTTCTTTCTCTTACGACCATTTCCTGCGCTTCAAGCCTATCTACAATGCCAGATACAGTACTATTTGATAAGGCAAGATGATTACTAAGTTCTGTTATCTTCATCTTCTTATTCTTACTCAAAAGTCCTATAACCATACCTTGTGGCGCTGACATACCTGAATCACAAACCAACTTTTTCATATTATGTTTAAATAAATGCATTACCTCTTGAAAAAGTCTTGCAACTTCTATGCTCTCATTTATTGTGCCCATTTTATCTCCACCTTAAAACATATTTCGCTTACGAATGTTTCAGTTACGAATGTTTCGTTTACGAAGTAAATTATATTCTTATAAATATTTTCTGTCAAGGTATATTCAAATAAAAAAACTTCGCATAAATTTTACACGAAGTCTTTGATCCATATGATATTATCTGAAATATCTAGTATATAAGCAATGTCATCGGATAGCTCTAATGTTAATTGAACTAAGATTATTGCACAAGCTATCAATGATAGGGTAGCAACAAATATTTCATAATATAATTTCTTATTCATTTTGAATTTATTAAATACCCCTTTGTCCTTTATACCATAAATGTATATTATCTGTAACTTTTGTCAAATATACTAAATGCACAATTCATCTATATCTCATAATATATTATAAGTTAAAAGAGGTAGTTTAAGGTTCTCCCCTACTACCTCTAAAAATAATTATTTAGCTTGCAAAAATAAGGGTGGATAGCAAACAAGATTTCTCCTGTCTACTACCTTTATAATAATGAAAAGTTTTAACAATTTTTATTATAATAAAGTTTTCTGTACGTTTCCTTAACGAATCAAAAAATTAAATATAATATAAAAATAAACTGAAGCTACCAAATAGGGATATTATGACTTAGTTCTTTTATTCTACTTATTAAGTTTAGGCTTCATATATATTAAATCTAAATTTAATAAGTAGTTGTTATAATCGAAATTGGAATCATATAATTTTTCACTTGATAAGAAAACAATGTATTAGTATTTTCATCTATTTGACTTAATTTATAAGTCCATTCTATTGTATTTTCATCAATATCTCCTGCAGCATTAGATTTTACTATATTACCAGGCATCTTAACTTCATTAGAAAATTCTATGTTTTGAATATAGTTATATATTGCTTCATCAGTTTCGGTTATTTTCGCATCAGTTTTATCTTTAATTAATTTATCTATAAGTGATTTATTAAATTTTAAATCAACAGTATATGTATTTTCTTCCATTCCAATTTTAGAGGAATATGTCATTGTTGCTAATCCATTAGAATTTATTTTTTGTTCTAACTCTTTAAAATCGTTGAAATCATATGTAATTTCCTCAATGTTAATATTATTGTTTGAATACTTATTAAAAAGATAACCATTTTCTTTGGCCCATTCCTGATCAATTATCCCTTTTTTTAGTACTGAAGATATAAAATTATCATATAGTATTTGTAATTTTACTGAACCAGAGCCATTTTCATTTATCACAGTAGAACTTTTTAAGTTTATATCTCCACATCCAAATAATATGGTAGATATCATTAAGATAAGCATAAATATTATTATTCTTTTTGATTTAATCATTAAATTTCCTCCAAAATGCAACTTATATATATTAACATAGTACCCAAAGTTAAATTGTATATGCACATTTAGGCACATTCAAAAAAATAATAAGTCAGTATGCTAGTCTATTTTGTATCATACTGCGTCGGCATATTTACCTAATAGCCCACTATGAGGCAAACATACCTCCTTGTCTAATGCAAAATATACATCGCATCTTTGACTTGTTATTTTATTTAATGTGCCTAATGATTTTTGATATGAGTTTTTTACATAGCTGTCTTTATATATGAATAAGACTAAAACAAAGAACTAGAATATAAACTCTAGTTCTTTGTTTATATAAGTGGTGGCAGTTTAGTTGAACTACCTCTGTTTTTTATGTTTTTTTAATTCATTATATACATAGTAGTATAATATATTAGCTTATTGTAAATAATTCTAAATGCATGAATTCCTATCTCTCCTAATATTTGAAAAGAGATAGTATTAATTTACTATCTCTAAAACTATTATGTAATAAAAATTCAAACAAAAAATGCAGCCACAATAATGACTGCATTTTTTATTTTTATTTATTTAATTCATTTTTAATGTAATCATTAATCATATCTTCTTGACCTTTGAATACTTCTGTTAAATATAATATAGTTTCTTGCTCATCTTCTGGAAGGTCTTTTATCGTTTCTATTATTGCTTTTATATTTATATCACTCATAAAATCACCACCTAACCATATTATAGTTATAATCATTAAATTTAAAAGCATTATTATTTTACAACTCTTATATATTTTTCTAATATTATGGCAATACTTCAAAATAAGTGAGATGTTAGCATGAAAAATACACCCTAACCCCAAAAAATTCACTAAAATTATGTAAAAAGGGCCGACCTTAATTAAGGACTTTAGAGACTAAAAAAAAAATTACTGGTTAGACTCTTGAATAGAAATGTCAGAAGTTTTTATTACACCTTGAGCAATAAGAAATCTTACAGCTTCTTTTACGGCTTTTTCTTTTTGTTTATTCTGCATTTCAGTGGGCATATCAATTTTATATAGGTCACATGGATTGAATTCTTCACCAGTAGTAAACATATAGTAGATAGCTGTGAGAATCATCCTTGCGATAGCGATAATGGCTCTCTTTTTGCCTCGGCGTTTATAAATGCGTTCATATTTGATTTTGTAGTAAGGGGATTTATCCGATTTCACGGCTGCATGGGCAACTTGCACCAATGCAGGTTTGAGGTAAACACCGGCACGTGTTATACGGACTGATTTCTTCTTACCGGCAGATTCATTATTGCTTGGAGTTAATCCAGCCCAGCAACATAAACGCTTAGAGTTCGAAAATTGAGACATATCTGTGCCAATTTCGGAGATGATAGTAATCGCAGATTGTCTATCAATTCCTGGAATTGTACAAAGAAGTTCAATGGTACTTTCATATGGTTTTACCATATTGTTAAGTGCTTGATCTAACTTTGAAATTGATTGATTTAGATAAGTAAGGTGTGACCGAACCATTACTATTCGCTCTTTTTGCGCTTGAGTAATCTGATATCCTTCTATAGATTCGATCACAGAATTTGCTTTTTTCTTCAGGGATTTCTGAAGGAGAGAAGTACAATATTCTGGATCGAAGGAATCGGAAGAAATTAAATAGTCAGTGATGTAAGTGGCAGATTTGCCAAACATGTCAGAAACGACAGCATCAAGGGCTACATTGCAGACAGTTAATATACTGTTTTAAACCGAGAAATAATCTATGACTCACCTCACCGTGCTTTGTAGTATATCTTCTCCTCAGTTTTATTATTGCCAAGTGGTGGAAACCGCAACACCATTGTTCATTACTATTTGTGTCGTCGGCGATAGCGGCGAAATGGAGGTTAATATGATTGTATTAAGTTTAATATTTTTAGCTTTTGTAAGTATGAATATAATTTCAAATTCAATAAAAGTTAAGAGAATAGATGAATATATGAATGATATAGAAAAGGAACTATCTGAAGAATTTAAAATAATAAAATAAATACAGTTTCTATAATTATTAATTAATATTAAAGCAAATTATGCAGCCAAATTAATGACTACATAATCTCATATATATATGATTATGAGAGGTTATTTGGGTAATGGATTTGGGATATCTTTTGTATGTCTATACATTAACATAATGTGACAAAAATAATCCATATTGTCTATTTGTTATTTTTTTAACAAATAAATAATAGATAGCTTAAATATTAAAATTTAACCCACCTCTGAAAATAATTATTTAGCTTGTAAAAATTCCTCATAGCTCTTTATTTTGTCCTCTCTATTTTTCTTTTTTAACTAGCTACTGCTCTCTATGCTAAATAATAATGTAAAAAAACTTTTAACAATTTTTATTATAATTAAGTTTCCTTAATACTAGCTGAACTAATTGAAAAAAATAAGGCAAAATATATCTCTATATCTTACCTTATAAAATCCTAACTTAATTTAGTTGCAACTCCATTACTATCAAATGAGTAGCCATAAGCACTTGTATTAGCAATCATTGCTCCACTAGAATATAGACAATAATCTTTACCATTGTCACTTATCCAACCAGTTTTCATTGCACCACTTGCATCAAAGAAGTACCATTTACCGTCTATTTGTTGCCATCCTGTTTTCATTGCACCATCACTTGAATCTCCAAAATAGTACCAAACATTATTGGTTAATATCCAACCGTATTTCATAGCTCCATCATTAGAACTCCCTAGATAATACCAGTTGTTGCCGTCTTTTTTCCAATCGTAGACCATATAGCCTTGACTATCGAATAGATACCATTTGTTATCTATTTCTTCCCAAGCATTAGAAGTATAACTACCATCTTCGTGCTTATACCACCACTTACTATTTTGTAATTGCCATGTTCCTGCAACTGTAGAGTTATCTGACAATACACCTTCTATAAATGAATTTACATCACACCCCTCACTTATTCCAGTAATAGAACCGCTTTCAGTATATTGATGTCCTATTCGGTTTGTAAAGAAATTAGAAGATAAGTTCCATGGATCATTATTGTAGTTAGCTTCCCAAAACTTCATATCCTTAATTGTATATTCTGCATCAGTTAAATAATCAATAAAACTTGTATAACTATAGATACCTAATTTAAGTGGACATAATGCCTCAAAAGCTGTGATAAATCTAGTGACATAGTCAGAAAGATTAGAAAAGTTAGTTTCTATATCCATCATTGGTGTTAAGTCCCACTCATAGTCTTTTATCATAGCATAAAAGTTTTGTGCTTGTGCTTCGGGTGTACTTGTTCCAACTAAAAAGTGGTATGCTCCTACTTTTAATCCATTATTTTTACAATTATTATAAAAAGTAGCCATTGTACTATCTTGGAATGTTGCACCTTCTGATGCTTTTACATATACATATTCAACACCATCACTTGCTACTTCACTAAAATCAATACTTCCATTGTTATTACTTATATCTATTCCTTTAATATAACTCATTTAGACTCCTTCTTTCTTATTTTATAATACATAATATGAAAGAATAACTTTAAAGGCTACTCTTAATTTTCATTAAGCTTGTACTGTTGTAGTTTCACTGTTTAATTTATTTTTCACAGTGACTTTCAAACAATTTACTACAAGAAATATGGAAATTCTAAAAATAAAGTTATTATTTATCACATTAATTTAATAACCAACATAAAATATTTATTAAGTGACCAACAAATAAAGGAGCAAAAACTTATGTATACACACGATGACTGTATGTGTAAATCAAAAGAATATGCGCGTGCATATATCTTACCTCAAAAATATGAAAATTTATTTTCTTGCAAAGAAGGATTTTTAATGGGAACAATCTTTAAAGATCTTTATAGACCATATCATCACCACAATCATGATCATGACCACAATCATGATCATGATCATGATCATGACTGCAAAAAAAATAAATGTGAGAGGTGAGAAATTATGTGTCCAATTAAAGATGGATTAACTAATATAATGATATATCAGTTCTGTGCTATAGACCTTAACCTATACCTTGATAATTTTCCTGATAATAAAAATGCTAGAGAAGATTACAACAAAGTATCTTGTAAATTAACTAGTTTAATTCATGACTATGAAAAAGATCATGGCCCATTAACAAACTTTGGTTCATCTTCTGTAGAGGATTCAAGAGCTTGGGTAGAACAACCATGGCCTTGGGAAAATTATTAATAGGAGGAAAAAGAACTTATGTGGTATTATGTAAAAACATTGGAATATCCAATAAATCTAAAATGTAAAGATCTTAATATGGCAAAATATCTAATAACTCAATATGGTGGTCCAGATGGTGAATTAGGTGCTGCCCTTAGATATTTAGATCAACGTTATACAATGCCGACTGGTAAATCTAAAGGACTTTTAACAGACATTGGAACAGATACTCCGATTACTTAAAGGTAAATACTATCTCTACTGGACAGTCAAAAGTTCTATAAAAAAGTTAACCCTTTTAGGTGAATTTATAGTATCCTTTTAATTGCTTAATAAAAAAAGGAGATACACTCTACCAAAAGAATTAACTAAAATTAGTTTATCAT
>Ga0302140_10002949_pt1 | contig 21967 bp, 18 predicted proteins | sample I_Bog_E1_1_FD_202095 | JGI IMG/M metagenome (GOLD analysis project Ga0302140, IMG submission 202095) | Peat permafrost microbial communities from Stordalen Mire near Abisko, Sweden - I_Bog_E1_1 | ecosystem: Environmental > Terrestrial > Soil > Wetlands > Peat | place: Sweden: Abisko, Stordalen... | reverse complement strand
CGATCCGGGGGGCGCGCCGGAGTTAGATAGGGCCGACGAGGATTGAGCAAGCATCAGCAAACCCGTGCCCCAGAGGAACACAGCAACAGCCAACGCGCTTTTCCAACCTCGGCTCTTCTCTGCCATCGAGATTCCCGCTCGCGGCAGACACAGGGAAAAACCGTTCATTGCAATGATTTCGGCGCGCTCTAGCGGCGCGTTCCGATGGGGGTGGCGTTGAATTGACCAATTTGGGAGCGAAAACTCTCTCTTGGACTCTTCAGATTACCCCAAACCTTGCATTGCAAACGATTCTACAGCCTAATCCGGTAAACTATAAAGACGGCATCTCGGGTTTGGCCTCAACTGTAGGCATAGAGCGCAAATCGCACTTCCCTGATCTCTGATCTCTGACCCCTGATCCCTGGTGTTTATGTTTATTGATGAAGCAAAAATTCGCGTCAAAGCGGGCGACGGCGGCAACGGCTGCATGGCCTTCCGGCGAGAGAAGTTTGTTCCGCGCGGCGGCCCATCGGGCGGCGACGGCGGACGCGGCGGCGACGTGGTCATGGTCAGCAGCCAGCGCCACAACACGCTGATTCACTTCCGCTATAACCCGGAGCACAAGGCGCAGCGCGGCGAACACGGCCTCGGCTCGAATTGCTCTGGACTCGACGGTCGTTCCGTCACGCTGCAAGTGCCGGTGGGAACCTCGATCTACGACCAGGAGACCGGTGAACTGATCCACGACTTTCAGGAGCCGGACGAAGAGGTCATCGTCGCCAAGGGCGGGCGCGGCGGGCGCGGCAATCAGCACTTTGCCACCAGCACGCATCAGGCTCCGCGTGAGCACGAGATGGGCCGCACCGGCGAGGAGCACCACTTTCGGCTAGAGCTGAAACTGCTGGCCGACGTTGGTCTGGTCGGCTATCCGAATGCCGGTAAATCCACGCTGATCTCGCGCATCTCGGCGGCGCGCCCCAAGATCGCCGACTATCCTTTCACCACGCTGGAGCCGAATCTGGGCGTGGTCACGGTGGGCGAAGAGCCGGACCAGGAGTCTTTTGTCGTCGCTGATATGCCAGGGCTGATTGAAGGCGCGCATCTCGGCTCAGGGCTGGGCGTGCAGTTTTTGCGGCACATTGAGCGCACCCGGCTGCTGGTGCATCTGGTGGATGTTTCGGATGCCTCCGGGCGGCCTGACCCCATCGAAGATTTCAAGGTCATCAACAAGGAGCTGGCCAGCTTTACCGGCAGCACCGCGCCCAAGGAGTACGACGCCTTCGCGGATGCCGTTGAGGACGATGGCGAACCTGACCATCCGCTGGCGCACAAGACGATGATTGTCTGCGCCACCAAGATCGACAGCGCCAACCCCGACAAGCTCAAGAAACTGACGGCAGCCGTCAAGCGTCGCAAGCTGGAGTTTCACGCCATCTCGGCGGTGACGGGTGAGGGGATTGAGGCGCTGAAGTGGTCGCTGGCCCGTCAGGTGCGGGGCAGCATGAAATAAGGAATTTCACTGCTGTCCTCACCAAACCTTGTCACTCTGGATGATCGCAACAGATTTTTTGTTCGACAGTATGAATTTGATGGAATATGATGTCGATCTGTGAGGAATTTCAACCAATCCGAAATCGATAATTTGATTTCCTGTCCAAAGCATGTCTCGGTTCCTCCGAAACGTGAGATGACATTGGACGGTGCTGATTGGCGGAATGATGCCAAGTTGATTGCATCAAACAGTAAAGATGATGTGTTCTCGATTTTCATGCGCAAAAATGAGGATTACCCAGAGAACTTCTCGATTGGATTGAGGTACAGTCCTCAAGATGAACCAGAAACGATTACCCTGATTAGATGCAATGGCCCGCATGGAGACTTCAACGCAAGTATCGATCCAGATCATCCACATTGCTTCTTTCACGTTCATCGCGCAAGTCAAGAGGCGATTGAAGCAGGGTGCAAGCCTGAAAGATTTGCCTCCAAAACAACTGAATTTGCATCCTATGAAGAAGCACTTCAGTATTTCGTGAAAGCGATCAACCTGGACCCCAAAGACGTAGAGAAACACTTTCCTTCGTCTGCTCAAATTCCATTATTTCCGGCTTAGCAGAAACATGTGACGATCATGGATATTCTTGAAAATCTAAAATCCGAGTTTAATCACCATGTTTCGTTTCGAGAGAAACGCCCGGGAACCATGCAAGTAATTGCGCCTCTTTTTCATGAAGATGGCGATATGGTCGATATCTTCCTTGATCTTCCCAAGTCGCCAAATGAGTCGATTCGCATTACCGATCATGGCATGACGCTGATGCGGCTCTCCTACTCCTACGATGTGGACACGACAACCAAGCGACGTATCTTAGATCGTATTTTGTCGGAGAATGGGATCGAAGAAGATCGCGGAAGACTTTCGTTGTGTACTACACAAGAGCGTTTATATCCAGCATTGCTTCAGTTCGCTCAAACTGTTGCCAAAGTGAGCAGTATGCAGGCATTCAAACGGGAGGTAATGCAGAATCTTTTTTATGAGATGATTGACGACTTCGTTAGTAACAATCTTTCTCGCTTTAATCCTGTTGAAAGCTATCTGCCTATGACGGATAGAGACGACCTTGCTGTTGACTGGAAATTCGGCCTTCCGACACCGATATTTCTGTTCGGAGTCAGAGACAATGCAAAGGCCCGCCTCGCCGCACTCGCATGCCGAGAATATTTGATACGTCATATTTCATTCAGAAGCGTTATTGTCCATGAAGATTTTGAAAACGGGCTTTCCAAGAAGGACCGGTCCAGAATCACAAATGCGTCAGATAAGCAGTTCACTTCCCTTGCGGATTTTCAAGCAAATGCGGAAGAATACTTCCAACGAGCGGCCTAAGACCTCTGAGTCCCTTGATTAAGAGAACATTGTTACGACTTGCGCGATAAGCCAAGCTTATCGCGCAAGCTGTAACAGCCTCAGAAGGAAAACCGTCCGCTCAGTTCCAGGTTGCGCGGGCCTGCGCCTTCGGCGGTTTGCAGCGCGGTGACGGTTCCAAAGTTCGATGCATCCACCTGCATATTTGGCGGTTCGTAGTTGCGGTGATTGAGGACGTTGGCGGCGGCAATTCCTAGCTCGAATTTGCGCTGCCCGCCGAGCAGAATATCTTTGACCAGCGAGAGCGAGAGGTTGGCTGTGCCTGGACCGACAACGCTGCCCACGCCCGCCGTGCCGAAGCTGCCGCGATTGGCCGTGGGAACAGAGAACGCCGAGTCGCACTGATCGACGCCGTTCTGATCCGGACATGGCGCTTGCAGCCATGCGTTGGCGGTTCGATGAGCGGAGTAGATGCGTCTGCCTGGGGTTAGATCGGCGCGAGTGATGGTCTCCGTGGTCAGGATGTTCGTGCCTGCTGGATCGGTGCTGGATTCATAGGGCGTGAGGAATGGCCCGGTTTGAAAGATGGTGACGCCGCTCAGTTGCCAGCCGCCGACCAGGGCATCAATCAGCTTGCCGTTTTGCAGCCAGCGCTGGCCGTGGCCGAAGGGAAGGCTATAGAGCCACGAGGCCAGGAAGCGCTGCCGCCGGTCGTAGATCACGTTGCCGTAATCCAGGCGCGGATGGAAGCGGTCGGTAAGAAAGTTTCCGCCGCTGATTGCAAAGGCCGTGGGCGTTGCGCCGCCCGCGTTGGATAAATCGCGGGTGAAGGTATAACTCGCGTCGAGGGTAAGATTCTTTCCGTTGTGCTTGGAGACTTCCACCACCCCGCTGTTGTAGTTGCTCACAGCGGCATTGGCTACGCTCTGAATGACGGCCCACTCTGGAAAGGGTTTGTTGGCCGAGGCCGCCGTATAGCCCTCCGTGTTGGCCGGAACCTGATTCAGATCGACCATCGCCTCCAGATTTGCGCCGTGGCTGCCGGTGTAAGAGACGCGCCCGCCGAAGCCTTTGCCCAGATCGTGCTCCAGCGTCAGATTCCACTGCTGGACGGATGGGTCTTTGTAGTGGATCGGATAGGCGTAATCGAAGTTGGCTGTGCCGCGGCTGACTCCCGTGGTGTTGCATGTTGCGCCGGTGGTGTCTGTGTTGAAGGGACAGGCAAAGGAGAGCAGCGGCGTAACGCCGTCCGTGCCAAAACCCTGACTGTAGGTTCCCAGATAGCTAGCGTGGGCGGCCCATCCTGCAACCAGCGAGAAGCCTAGCGGCGTCTCCAGGAAGCGTCCCCAGCCGCCGCGCAGTACGGTTTTATCGTTGCCAAAGATGCGCCATGCAAAGCCCAGACGCGGACCCCAGTCGGTCTTGTCGGTGTAGCGCAGCGTGCTGGGAATTCCGGCATCCGCTGCGGTAATGATCTGCATGGGCGCAATCGAGGCTACCAGCGCCGTAGACTTATCGGCGAGGGCCTGCGCATTGGAAACCACCACGGCTCCGGTTACATTCTGGTTGTTCACATTCGTCACCACATCGGGCGCAAAGGTGGCTGTGTTGAAGCCCGTGTCGCGGACCGGCGGATGTAGCTCGTAACGCAGGCCCACATTCAGCGTCAGGCGGTTTGTGACCTTCCAATCATCCTGGCCATAGAAGGCATAAGAGTAGCCCAGGCCGTTCATGAGCTGGTTATTGGTGGAGCTAACTTCGGTGTAATCCGGATTGCCCAGCAAGAAAGCGGCGTACGGATCGCCGATTGTCCCGCCCACCTTCGACGAACCGTCAAAGACGTACCAGCCAGAGCGATAGTTGCCGTAGACATTCTCATCGTGATCGCTGATGCGCTTGAAGTCCGCGCCGAATTTGAAGGTATGCTTGCCATGCGTCCAGCTCAGGTTATCCAGCGCTTGAATGATCTGTCCGCGCTGCATTCCGGGGTTGCCCGCGCCGGTGGAGAGATAGCCGGTAATCAGCACCTGCGGCGCTTCCGGCCATTGCATATCCGGCTGCGGAACAGTGAGGCCGGTCTGCGCCAAGAGCGCGGCGGTCGAGTAACTCTGTGTCTCCGAGGTATGCTGCGCGTTGAAGCCGCCGCGAAACTCATTCAGCAGCGTGTTGGAGAAGACATAGTTATGCGCAAAGGTCATTCCTTCGTCGATCTCCGGCGTGTTATAACCGCCTTGCAGCGGGCTACCCGCCTCGGCGCAATAAGAGAAGGTGCAGGAGGGCAGCGGCGCGGTAACTACCTGCCGGTTTTTATACGAGAAGCGCGCAAAGATGGTCTGCTTGTCAGAAATAATATGATCCAGGCGAATGTCACCCTGATTGGAGCTGATCGGCGAAGGAAAGTTGATCTGGTAGTTATTCGCAATCAGGCTTGGATCGCCGTAATTCGGCTTGGGCATCAGCGCGGTCATGATCTGCACTGAGATGGGGTTCACGGGCACATTCGCCGGATCGATTGCTGTTACTCCATCGGGCTGATAGATCGCGCTGACTCCCTGCAGCTTCAGATAATCGGTTAAATCGCCTGTGCGCATGGCCATTGACGGAACGCTGAGCAGCAGCGGCGTCTGGCGCGGCAGCCGCAGCGCTTCAAAGCTCAAGAAGAAGAAGCTCTTGCTGATGTGCAGTTGGGGCAGAGAAATCGGTCCGCCCAGCGTTCCGCCAAAGTCATTCATGATGATGCGCGGCTTGGTATTTGTAAAGGCGTCGTCGGCGTTGAAGACGGTGTTTTCGTTGTTCTCGAAGGCTCCGCCGTGGAAGTGAATCGTGCCTGCCTTGGAGACGGTGGTGATGTCGGCCACGCCGCTGAACTCAGCGTTGTTATTCGACTCCGAGACGCGAATCTCCTCGATGGAGTTGAAGGAGGGAAACATCTCGTTCACAGGCCCGGAGTACTCCACGCCCACGCTGGAAATTCCATCAATCGTCACGCTGAGCAGCGCCGCCGTGGTGCCGCTCACGTCCAGATTGCCGCCGTCGTCGGTTTGCACGCCGGCCTCTGTGGTCAGCGTCGAAATCGGGCTGGTCGAGCCGGTCGAGCGCGAATAAATAGCCACCGGCAGCTCGACCAGTTCGTCGCCCACCTTGGTTTCGGCCAGGTTTGATACATCGGTCGAGATCACCGCCAGCGAGGTGTCCAGCACTTCGACCGTCTGCGTCTCGCTCTTGGGCTTCAGCACAAAGTCCACGCGCCGCACCTCGCGCGCTGTCAGCACAATCTCTTTGACCGTCGCCGTCTGAAAACCTATCTGGGCCACGCTGAGCGTGTACGTATCCATCTCCAGGTTTTTGAAGGCAAAGCTGCCGCTGGCGTCCGCCTGGACGGAGCGCGTGGCCGAAGTGCCATTATTGGTCAGCGTGACGGGCGCGCCGACGACCAAGGCTCCGCTCTGGTCGGTTACCGTGCCCACGATTGCGCCAAAGGTGGATTGCGCCGTCAGAGGCGCTGAGGCTCCGGCGGTCATGAGACAAGCAAGAAGCAGCGACACGGCGATCTTGCCGCGCCAACAGGCAGGGAGATAGAAAGAACCCATTCGGTACCCTTTCCGAGGAAAATGAAGGATTCGCGAACTGGTTTCGCGTGGTTTTTCGAGGTCTTCTTTGCAGAATGAGGCGCCTGCGACGAGGCGCTCTAGAACTCTTCTTTATTATATTTATTTTTTGCCGGAATTTCCGCCCGCGTCCCACGCCGCCGAAGTCGGTTTTCACGGGTTGAATCCTTGTAAATATATCTGAATAAACAGTATGTTCCAATCGACTGTTCGCCGATGGACGGCAGAAATCCCCGTGATTTTCTGCTTTTTTACAGAGGAGAATTATTTTTGCGCTCCATCCCGGCAAATTCATGAGCCTGCGGGTGATGCCGATAAACGGTGATAGTGGGTTTGCGGAAGGAAAGGCGGGAACGTTGGCGTCGTTCAGCATGAACGTGGAGGAGCAGGCGAGGACCAGGGATGCTCGCTTTCGGGATCGCCGTGTCGATGAACGCTATGAGATCAATGCGCCGGGCGGCTGCCTGAACTACCAGGGGGCCAAATACCCTTGCGAGATCGTTGATGTGAGCCTCACCGGCTGCTGCGTCCGTACCAAGGCCAAATTCCTGCCCGGCAATCTGGCCAACGTCGAGGTGGTTCTGCCGCTGTTGGGGATGGTTCTGCGCATGGTCGGGACCACCCAATGGATCACCCGCCAGAACCTGATCGGCGTCCGCTTTCTGCACGCCAGCTCACGCTCGAAGAATCAACTGGCCGGCCTGCTGACCGGGCTGGTGGATGAAAGCGTCGTGGACGAGATCCGCGCGGAGGTGGTGGCCACCGCCCGGTCGAAATCGGGTGTTTTGAATGTGGAGGTCCCGGACGAGTGGATGCTCAAGCCCAAGCCTGCGCCGGAAAAATCAAAGGAGCCTCACGCAGCAGCGGCTGCCGGAACGTCTGCGGAGAAGCCAGCTCCGCGTCGCGCGGGCAAATGCCTGAATCGGGAGACGGACGCGTGGCCGGCGATTCTGCGCCTGCTCAAGGACGGTTCGCACCTGAACGGCGCAATCGTCGGTCTGAGTCTGGAGGGCTGCACCTATCAGGCCTCTTCACCTTTCGCCGCAGGGCTGCACGCGCGGGTAGAGGTGGACTTTCATATGCGCGGGCTGCCGTTTTTGCTCTCTGGTGTGACCGAGGACGTTCACGACAAGACGAAGGTCGAGATTCGTTTTTTGGCGATGAGTTCTCGCAAGCAGGGAGAGTTGGCGGAGCTGATTGAAGAACTCAGGGAGGCTGAGAAAATCCCGGAGCCTTCAGATCTTGAATGAACTCGCGCCCATGAGAGTAAATCCATTGGATGAGAGAACTTCAATCCGGCGATCCTTGGAGCGTGCTCAATGAGAGGAGCTCAAGATCGGAAAAGACCCATGAAGATCCACTGAGATGAAAGGCAGCTCAGTAGCGGAGGCCAATGAGATTTTTCGAAGGGTCTCCGCTAGTCCGTGAGGAAGGCCACCGATTGCAGCGCGGTGATCTCAAAGGGCTTGCGGCAGCGCACGTTGGTGCAGGCCAGCTTCTCGTCGCGCCGGACCATATAGGACTGTGCTTTCTTGAATCGCGCCTGGTCGCGCTCGTCGGCACCGCGCGGCAGTTGTGCCCGCTTGCGGCGGACGACCCAGGAGACTTTGTATTCGCCAGCCTGTCCGCACTTGGGGCAGACCAGTGTGTGGGTGCGATCTTCTGTGGTCTCGTTGAAAAAATCCCGCTCTTCCATGCTCTTCCCGCTCTCCGTCCGTCGAAAAAATACTTCGCGGCTCTTCGTTCTGGCCCTGCTTCCTTATACTCATACTTGCCATGACGAAACGCAAGCCAGGAATATTTTCAGCCACCAAAGCGGTCAAGGCCAACGCGCGGGAGCGAGTCGGCCAGCCCAAACCCGTGCGCGTAATCGATACGGAACCCCGGACCGGTCGCGCGACCAAGCACAAGCCCACGCTCGAAGAGGTGATTCGTCAGCAGGAGGAGTGAGGGTGAAAGATGCCCGATTTTGCGGGAATTTGGGTGTTGTCTTACGGTATTACGTCTGTCTTGCGTCTGTCTTACAGCGGTCAGACGGTCGTAAGACAGCCGTTGGACGGGCGTAAGACACGCTTCTGGCGTCCCGCAAACAGTTCCACAGGGGCTAAAGCCCACTTTTCTTTTCTGTCCTTTGAGGCCCGACTGAAGTCGTGCCCTTCTTACAAGCAGCAGGTTTCAGTGGCCCCAAACTCGACGCATGACGCAGATGAAGGCGTTCAACTGCCGTTTTTAGGTTTAATCGTTACCTTCCCAGCTCTCAAAATCGAGAGCTGGGGCACCCCATGTTCGTGGTGATGATTGCCAAATCAAGCGGTCACGGTACGAGTTGAGTTGCGGCCAGAAATGAGCAGCCCACAAAAGCACCGTGCCCCATCCATTCGCCGTTTTTCTGGCGAATGGGTGGGAATCCACGTACCCCAATGGGGCTTGTTTCGTTTTGTGCTGGAGATCTGTCTTACGGCTGTCTCACAACGCTATTGATCCGGCAAGAAAATAGTGTCGTACCTTCCCACCCATTCGCACAAAAAACGCGCGAATGGATGGGGCACCCACACAGTATTAAGTTGCCGGATCAATAGGCCCGGAAAACCAGAGCAAACATCGCTTAGCAGCCTGTGGTGAAAGTCAAAAATGCTGAAAAACCTTCCCTCAGGCGCTAAAGCCCAACGTTTGTTATCAGTCATTTGCGGCACGACTAAAGTCGTGCCCTGATACAAAATAAGCCTGTTATCGAGTTTTTCCGCAGCCTGTAAAGTCATGCCCTTTCAAAACCAGACTTTCACCACGGGCTGTCAGGGCTTGGGCAGACTGTATGGTCCGGGAAGTTGCGGCTCGGCGGGCTTGTCTGCCGCTTCCGGGGCGCTGTGGACGTTGGTGCGCTTGGAGAAGATACGGAAGGGCACGTCCAGGTCGAGCATGACGGCGACCGGTTTGCCGTCTTTGATGGCTGGCTGAAACTGCGCCTTGCGGATGGCGGCGACAGCGTTTTCGTCCAGGCCAAAGCCGATGGGGCGGCTGACGGCAACTTCGACCGCCTTGCCTTCAGGACCGATGATGGCGTGGTATTGGGACATACCGGCGACGCCCGCGGCCTGCGCAAACTCATTGGAATCCGGCTCGAATTTGCTGAGCAGAGCCGCCTTCTGGTCCACCGTGCTCTGGCGGAGGACGGTGCTATCCTTGGGCCGGTAATCGGATTTGGCGGCCACCGCTTCGTAGTAGAGCTTCCAGAAATCCGGCATCGCGGCCATCATGCGCTCGTCCAGTCCCTGCGCAAAGATGTGGTCAAGGGCGTCTTTGAGAACGCGGGTGGTGTGCGCCGGAGTGACGGTAAGGGCTGCGCTGGCGGCGTCGGCTGGCTGGACGGCGTTGGGGGTGTCTGTAGCCTTCTCTGGGCTGGCTTCCTGGGTGGGGCCGGGTTCAGGGACAGAAGCGGCAGGCGGCGCGACCGGCTTGGCGGCGGGTTTGCTCTTCTTGCTCTTTTCCTTTATTTTCTCTGGCTTGGGTTCTTTTTTCTTCTTGGGCAGCACCACCTGCTCCCGGTCGATGGTGATCTTGACCTCTTTTTTCTTGGGCGTAATTCTGATCCGGTCGAGTGCCTGCGATGGGTCTTCGTAGGCAAGCTGGCCCAAAAATCTCAGGCCGTAGCGCGCGCCGTCCAGCTCGACCTTTTTCTTGGTGAGGCGCACGTGGTCGATTTGAATCGCGCTCAGAGTGTAGGAACCCTGCGGCGAGTGGCCATCGAGCTTTCCGTGCTCGTCGAAGCTGAGGGTATTGTCCAGGTAGCCCCCGCGCAGATAGAGCGGTTTGCCAACCAGCATCTGCCGCAACTCTTCTTCCGTAATGCCTCCGGTTTGGAAAGACTCCGGGGCTTGGGGCGAGGCGGGCGTCGCTTGAGCTGAGGCGGCGGCGGGCGAAGGTGCTTGCGTGGCAGCGGAAGGCGCAGCGGCGGGCACAGAAGCCGGATTGTCTTCGGCCTGCGTTGGGGGCGTTTGCTGCGCCAGCAAGGGCCAGGCAAGCGCCAACGCGCAGCAGCAGGCCAAGGCGCTTAACCGGGCCGAGGCTTGCACAGGAGAGAGATGCTGAATGCTAGATGAAAAATACATAGATAGACCTTTGCGGTTGACTTTATCAGGCGCCGATTCAAGTGTGCAATCGAATTGTTACGACAAGATGGAAAACGCAACTTCTTCCTTGGGAGCAGCGTCATCCTATTAACCTGCGATTCACGAACCTGGGAGGCAGTAAAACCGCGCCTCTGCTATGCTAAATACTTTGATCGGAACGAGGAGGGACCATGCCCGAGCACAGAGCGCGCAAGCACCATCAGGACCGTGTGGCGGAGACGTTGCGCGAGGAAATTGGCGTGCTGATCGAGGGCGAGCTGGTCGATCCGCGCATCAACCTCTGCTACGTGACCGAGGTGGCGTTGAATCCTGGCGCCAAGTCGGCGCGGGTCTATGTGGCCGTCGATAGCGCCGTCAAAGACATTGCCAAGGCGGAAGATGAGACAGTCGCCGGCCTGGAAGCGGCCAAAGGCTTCATTCGCTACGAGCTCAAAGAGCGGATGGGCGTCCGCCACGTGCCGGAACTCACCTTTTTGGCCGACCGCTCCGGGCGCTATCAGGCGCGCATCGTGGAGCTGATGGACCGGCAGCGCAAGCGGCAGAAGACGGCTGCGGCACCGGACGCCGTGGCAGAGCCAAAGGCGCAGGTCGAGTAGCCGAGCATGGATCACTCCAATCGAAATCTGGCTTTTCATCCGAAAAGCATTGTGCCCGGCCCTTCGTCTCCCTGCCGCATCGAGGAGATTCTGGATGTTTTGCGCATCGGACGGCGCTTTTTGGTCTGCTCCCACGCCCGACCGGATGGTGACGCGATCGGCTCCATGCTGGCTATGGGAATGCTTCTGGAGCAGTTGGGCAAGCAGGCCGATCTGGTCAGCGCCGATCCGGTTCCCGTCATCCATCGTGCTCTGCCTGGCGCGGAGGCAATCCGCTGCGCGCAGCAGGTTAGCGGCTCTTATGACGCGGCGATTCTGCTGGAATGCGATGGGCTGGAGCGCACCCGCTTGAAGGGCCTGGACCGGTTTTTCATGATCAACATCGATCACCACGTCACCGGCACCGAATATGCCAACATCAACTGGATCGACCGCTCGGCGGCCAGCGTCGGCGAACTTGTCTACCGGCTGGCGAAGGCGGCGCAGATGCAGATCACACCGCAGATTGCTACCTGCCTCTATACCACCTTGCTTACCGACACGGGAGGCTTCTGCTATGGCGGGACGCAGGCATCTACCTTCGGTTTGGCGCAAGATCTGGTGCTAGCCGGTGCTGATCCCAAGCGCATTGCGCAGAAACTGTATTTTTCCACGCCCGCCTCCAAGCTGCTGCTGCTGGGCAGGGCGCTCAGGCATCTGCAGCACGAGGGCCAATTGGCTTGGTTGTGGGTCACCCGCCGAGAGATGGAAGAATCCCACGCTCACGAGGAGGATTGCGAGGGCATTGTCACCTTTGCTCTGTGCGTCTCTGGCGTGGAAGCCGCCTTCTTTCTCTTCGAGTTGCCGGATGGGCGCGTCCAGATCAGCCTGCGCAGCAAAGGGCGAATCGATGTGGCGGAGATTGCCGGGCAGTTGGGCGGCGGAGGCCACCAAAGCGCGGCCGGCTGCCCGATGGAAGGGCCTCTGGAGCGCGCCTGCGAACAGATTCTCTCCCTGCTGCGCCCCCGCGTGGCAGAAGTTGCCGGGGGCGCGGCAAAATAGCCCCGGTTCCGTCCAATAGCCCGAATCTGATAGCCTTGACCCTGTCGAAGCACAGACTCCAAGCTGAAGCCGGTCAGCTCCCCACCCTTCAAAGGAGAGAACGAAATGGCGGAACGCGTATGCCCCTGGTGGATTGGTTACCTGATGGCCAGCCCTATTCGGAGATGGATGGAGAATCCAGAAGAACTGCTTCGTCCTTACATTCGTGAGGGTATGACGGTGCTGGAGCCTGGGCCCGGGATGGGCTTTTTTACCCTGCCGATGGCTGCCCTGGTCGGACCCTCGGGACGAATCGTGGCGGTGGACATTCAGGACAAAATGCTTGACGGCCTGCGCCGCAGAGCGGTCAAGGCTGGATTGCTGCCGCGCATCGAAACGCGTCTGGCGAAACCGGACTCGATGGGAGTCGGCGACCTGAAGGGCACGGTAGATTTTGTGCTAGCCTTTGCCATGGTGCATGAGATGCCCTCGGCGGAAGTGTTTTTCAGAGAGATTGCAGACGCACTCAGGCCGGGGGGCCAGGTGTTGCTGGCCGAGCCAACAGGCCATGTAAAGCCGGAGGGATTCGAGCGAGAGCTGGTGGCGGCCCGCGCAGCCGGCCTTGAAGAAACGGGGCGACCGCCAGTTCGCCGCAGTCTATCCGCTGCTTTGTGCAAGTCATAGCCCTGACTGGGGCCGGCCCTGTCTGATGGCGAGTATGTTCCTCTGGAGAAATGCAGGAAGTGGAAATAAACCAGAAACCATCCGCTTCGATGTTGCGCCCGCAATGGCGTCGACGGCTACCCTCCGGGGCCGCCGCCGCCGAGGCCGCTGTTTTTCTCGCCTTTACCGTATTTTTCCTCTTTTATGGGCAGACTCCGTGGACCGGCGGCGCAGGCTTGGGCCTGGTGGGCGCCGATGAACCCCGCTATGCGCAGATCGCTCATGAGATGCTGGATCGCTTCGACGCGACTCCGTCTTTGGGCAAACTGAGCGACTGTGTGAGTTGGAAGGGCAAACTCAGTAACGTAGTCACTTGGGGCGGATGTCAGAGTTATCTTGGCAATATCGGACCGTCTTTGAAGCAAGAACTGGCCGCCTGCGTCACACCCTATCTTTACGGCCAGCCTTGGCTGGAAAAGCCCGCACTCTACTACTGGCGGGCGATGTTCGTTTTCCAGGAGTTCGGCGTCCACGACTGGGCGGCGCGCCTGCCCTCGGCCAGCTTTGCCTTCGTCATGCTGGTGCTCATCTACCTGCACATGCGCCGCTTCCGCCCTGGAGGCCACCTGGACGCGGCGCTCATCACTGTCGCCTGCGCTGCCATCATGGGTTTTGCCCGCGGCGCTTCCACTGATATGCAGATGGCCGCGCCCTTGGCCATTGGCCTCCTCGGCTGGTACGCCTGGTACGAGACCGATTCCAAGTTTTGGCTCTTCGACATTTACTTCTTTACCGGCGTGGCCACGCTGGCCAAAGGGCCGGTGGCACCTTTTCTGGCTATTGCGATTGTCGTGGCATTCGCCGGTATGCGCCGCGAGTGGTCTCTCTTGCGCCGCTCCTTCTGGTGGCCGGGCGCGCTGCTTTATTTCGCCATCGTCCTGCCCTGGTTTATCGCCGTGCAGTACAAGAACCCCACCTTCTTCCGCGAGTTCTTCCTCGAACATAACCTGCAGCGCTTCGCCACCAATCGCTATGAGCATCAGCAGCCCTTCTGGTATTACATGGCGGTGGTGCTGCTGGCCGTCATGCCTTGGACAGTGATCGCCGTGCGGGCGTTTATCGATGGCATCCATACATCGGTCTGCGAATGGCGAACACGCAACTTTTCCAAATGCGCGCCCTGCGCCGGCCAGCCCGGCGACGCATTTCCGGAGTTTCTCGTCCTCTGGGCGCTCATCCCCATCCTCTTCTTCTCGCTCTCGCAATCCAAGCTGCCGGGCTACATTCTGCCCTCCATTCCGCCTATCACCATCCTCACCGGCGACTACCTCTTCCGCCGCCGTCAGTTGGGGCTGAACCGCTGGGTGCTGCTGGGCCATGCCGCTCTGTGCGGCGTGATGACCATGGCCGCGCTGCTGATGCCCTGGTTTGTGGCTCACGGCGCGCAGATGCCTCCCTGGCGCGCGCTGATCGTGGCCGCTCTAGCTTCTCTTGGCGCTGCGCTGCTGATTCTGGTAGTGGTCAAGGGCTACGGCGTGGCCAAGCTGCGCCTGGTCACCTCTGGGGTGCTGGTGGTTCTGCTCTTCTTTTTATTTGGCGTCGGCCCGGTCTTCGGGATTCCGGCCATCGAGCCAACCAAGCGGGTGATTCGCCTGCTGGATCGCTCCTACTCGGCGCGTCAGTTGGCCGAACAGATTGCCTCTGTTGCGCCCGGCGAGCAGACCGTCGCCGTCTTCCGCGTGCGCCGCGACGTCGAGTACGGCCTCTCGTTCTACCGCAATCAAGAGGTCGTCAACTACCAGCAGTCGGGCGTGCCGGATGAACAGCACGTGCTGGTGATTCGCGTCTCAGGCCGCGGCGCTGACCCGAACACCCAAGCCGATCTCGATGTGCTGCTCAAAGATCGCCACTACGAGCAGCTCTTCACATGGCCCGAACAAGGGCTGGTCGTCTACATGGTCGGCAGCAAGTAAGTGGTCAGTGGTCAGTGGTCAGTGGTCAGTGGTCAGTGGTCAGTGGTCAGTGATCAGTGGTCAGTGATCAGTGGTCAGTGGTCAGTGATCAGTGATCAGTGATCAGTGGTCAGTGCTTGGTAGTTTTGAGCGATTCCAACATCCCGTAGAGCATTTTTCCGACTTCATGAGATAAAGATTCTGCCTCTTCCAGCAATTTCGCATCTCCCATCTGAAGCGCACGAGCGATTTCGAGTTGAGTTTGTAACTCAAAGTTAGAACCGCGCGCAATTCCAATAAAATTCTTGAATTCGCCGGTACTTTGACGCCCCTGTCCTTCTGCGATATTGCTCGGAATAGAGACTGCCGCGCGCCGGATCTGGCTGGTAAGGCCGTATAATTCTTCGCGGGGAAAGTCCTTGGTCAGACGGTAAATCGCTACAGCCAGTTGCATCGCGCGCTGCCAAACAACCAAATCCCGAAACGACTGCACCATAAGGCTTCTTTCAACCTCTCATGCCAGGTTTTTGATCACTGTACACTGTTCACTGACCACTGTACACTGTTCTCTGTTCACTGACCACTGACCACTGTCGCAGAGGAGAACCATGGCTTCCGGCGCGTCCATCGAGATTCTCGACCTGCGGCACTTCTCCGCTCCCGTGCTGCTTCCCGTGCTGGATGCCGAGGGCGCGCTGTGGCTTGAGCGCTTGCACTGGAACTATGGCGCATCGATCAAGCTGCTGATGCAGTACCTGGATGGCCACACCCTGCCCGGCTATGCAGCCCTTCAGGACGGCCACATCATTGGCTACGCCTTCTGCGTCTATGAGGAATCCAAGGCTGTTATTGGCGACGCCTTTGTGCTGCCCGGCATCTGCGCCGGTGGCGTTTACGCCCATGAAATCGAAGAGACGCTGCTCAAGCATCTGCTGGAGTTGGTGTTGAACTCGCCGCAGGTCGAGCGCATTGAATCCCAACTGTTGTTGCACCCCTCCGGCACACACTCCGGCGTCTTTCTCGATGCCGGCTTTCAGGTTCATCGCAGGCTCTACATGGTGCGCCAGTTGGACGTATGCATCGCTCCGCCCCGCATCCATCTGCCCGTCCGCCTGGATCTGCGCCCCTGGCGTGACGACGACCTGAACGCCGCCGCACAGCTCATCTTCACAGCCTACCGCGGCCATCCCGACAGCGTGGTCAACGACCAGTACAACACGCTGTTCGGCTCCACGCGCTTCCTCAATAACATTGTCCGCTTCTCCGGCTGCGGTGTCTTCTCCCCGCTGGTTTCGCACGTGGTCATCGACCGCCTCACGCGAGAGATGGTGGCGCTGGTTCTTGGCTCGCGCATCAGCCCGCAGAGCGGTCACATCACCCAGCTCTGCGTCCATCCCGCCTATCGCCGCCGCGGCCTGGCCCGCGACCTGCTCAGTCTGGCTGCCTCCTGCTTTCTTCGCCAGGGAGCCAGCGAAATTTCCCTCACCGTCACCGAAGCCAACGCCGACGCCATCGATATCTACCGCGCCGAAGGCTACGACTGCCACCATACCTTCGACGCCACCGTCTGGCAGCGCAATCGCATGGCGTGATCTTCCCTTGAATTCTCGAACCAGATGACCGACGCAAATGCCGTAAATTTCCCTCCGGTATTGACGATTGCGGCACCTTCCGGCTTTCCGCCGTTGACTCACCCAGCCGCGCGCCGCAGACTGAGGTAGAGGCTTCTTCACGCAGCCTATTCCGCGAGGTGCAGCATGAGTTCCTATCCCCCTCCGGGCCCTCCCTTTGGCGGCGTGGGCGCGCGCATTGAAGAGGCCGTCGAGCTGATCGAAATGGAGTTGCGCCACACCATCGCCTACGTCAACGACGCTGTGGTTCCGCAGGTCCGCAAGGAATCCATCACCGCCCTGCGCACCGTCTCCGACAAGCTGCGTGCTCTGGCCGACCGCTTTGAACAGAGCCGAGGTCCGCGCCCTTGATGAACAGTGCAAATTTGGGTTCGTGGCTTCCCAGCTCCCAAAATCGGGAGCTGGGACACCCAGCATTCTTCGTGAATGCCGGGTGCCCCTGCCATTCGCGTTCTTTGCGAATGGGTGGGAGTCCACGAACCTTTATCAGCCTTGTATTTCGGAAACTTCGGGGGCGCTACGAATGGGTTCTTCTCCCTCTTATTGCCCTGATTTTCAGTCTCGCGACCGGCTGCGGCCATCATGTGCAGGTTGAGCCGCTCTCCGCTCCAGAGGCCGCTCCGCCGCCGGTCCAGCGTCAGGCGCAGACCAACCCCTCTGCGTCCAAGAGCAAGCCGTCCCACATCGCGCCCACCCCCGCGCCCCCCGGAGGCGTCAGCGCCGACGACCTCGATTACATCCAGACCCACAAACCCATCCTCACCGAGGAGGGTATGGCCACCTGGTACACTGCCGCCAAAAACCGCCAATCCGCCAACGGCCAGCTTTTCAGCGACCACTCTCTGACCGCCGCGCACCGCACTCTGCCCATGGGTTCGCTGATCGTCGTCACCAACCTCACCACCAATCAGTCCAGCCCTATGCGGGTCACCGACCGTGGTCCCTTTGTCGAGGGCCGCATCCTCGATCTGACCATCGCCTCGGCCAAGGCCACCGGCATCTATCGCATGGGTACGGCCAACGTGCGGCTGGAGGTCTATCGCACTCCCAAGCCCATCGACACCGGTGGTCGCTGGTGCGTGCAGATCGGCGCCTTTACCAGTGAGCGCAAGGCCAACAAGCTCAAGGCGCAGCTCCTGCGCAAGTACCCCAACGCCAATGTCATCGAATTCCCCGGCGAAGACAGCTATTGGGTGCGCATCCGCCCCGAAGGCGACGACCGCGAGCAGGCCGAGCGCATCGCCCACAAGCTCCACCCCGCCGAGGGCAACGCCTTCCTGACCCGGCTGGATTAATGCCAAGACTGCGTGATCAAGAAGGTAGCGCCGTTTCCAGAAATGTGGCGCATCTGTAGCGCGGACGTCCTCGTCCGCGCCTGTCCATGATTGATTACCAATTCATGCTGTCTAAACACAAGATTGGGAATCCACGATTCCCAATCGAGCCAATTTGACAGAATATCTCCCATCCTTCGCGTCAAGCGAGGTATATGATTCTTTCTACGGCGATTCCTGCCGATAGGATCTGTGTTTGAAGATTGCCGGAGGGCGTGAGATGAAAGACAAAGACAAGGACAAGCTGGGCAAAGTGGTTGAAGCCCCCAAGGCAGCGCTGCCGGTTGCTGCAAAGAAGGGCGGCGACCTGCCTGTTCCAGCCCTGGTTGGTGCCACGGCATTGCGTCTGGGCAAGGACATCGACTACGAAAAGGAGTTGCGCCGCTTGCAGGTCGAACTGGTCAAGCTGCAAGAGTGGGTGCGCGCGGAAGGCCTGCGCGTGGTGGTGCTCTTTGAAGGGCGCGACGCGGCTGGCAAGGGCGGTGCCATCAAGCGCATCACCGAGTCGCTCAATCCGCGCGTCTGCCGCGTGGCGGCGTTGAGCACGCCCACCGAGCGCGAGAAGACACAGTGGTACTTCCAGCGCTATGTGGCGCATCTGCCCGCGGCCGGCGAGATGGTTATGTTTGATCGCAGTTGGTACAACCGCGCTGGCGTCGAGCACGTGATGGGCTTCTGCACCGAGACGCAATATCAGGAGTTCATGCAGAGCTGTCCGGAGTTCGAGCGTATGTTGCAGCGCTCCGGAATTCGCCTCATCAAGTACTGGTTCTCCGTCAGCGACGAGGAGCAGGAGCGGCGCTTCCAGGACCGCATGAGGAACCCCACCAAGCGCTGGAAGCTCAGCCCGATGGATCTCGAATCGCGCAAGCACTGGGCAGAATACTCGCGCGCCAAGGACGAGATGTTCGCCGTCACCGACACCAAACTCTCTCCCTGGTGGGTAGTCAACGCGGAGGACAAAAAGTGCGCGCGGCTCAACGTGATCCGCCATCTGCTCTCGCAGTTCGCTTACAAAGATCTGACGCCGCAGCCGTTGGAGTTGCCCAAGCTGGAGAAGTCCAAGTACGTCCGCCCGCCGATCCAGGAGCAGAACTTCATTCCGCTGGTTTACCGGTAAGCGCATGAAACTGTAGCGTGGACCTCCCGGTCCACGCTGGCTTTTTTGTGAGAGAGCCGCTCTTTCCTTTCTGGAAAGTTACCTCCCAATCAGGTCTGATTTCTATCCGACAATTTATCTGTTTCAACAACTTTCTTTCGGGATCAGGAATCCTCAAGCGCTTCCGGCTAATCTAAGGGATAGATTCGTTTGGATTGAGGAGAAAATCATGACACTATCTGCTATTGAAGTCAATCACTTGAAGCAAGCACCGACGATCGAAGGTGTATTGTCGGCTATAGTTGGTCGTTGGAGCGCGCGCTCTTTTGCGGATCGCGTGGTCAGCCCCGCCGATCTCACGAAGGTCTTTGAGGCCGCCCGCTGGTCCGCATCCGCTTATAACGAGCAGCCCTGGCGCTTCCTGATGGGCGTGCGCGGCTCGGAGACCTACAAGAAGATATTTTCGACTTTGATCGGCTTCAATCAGAGCTGGGCAGCCGCTGCCCCCGTCCTGATTCTGGGCGTGGCAAGCAGCACCTTCAGCCACAACGGCAGCTCGAATACTTATGCGCTCTATGACTTGGGCGCGGCCGCCGGAGCGCTCACGCTGCAAGCCGCAGCGCAGGGGCTGACCACGCACACCATGGCCGGCTTTGACCACGATGCCGCCCGCCAGGCTTTTCAGATTCCAGACGACTACCAGCTCGGCGCAGTAATCGCCCTTGGCTACCAGGGTGACCCGGCTGCCTTGAGCCAGCCGCAATTGCTTAGCCTGGAAATCGCTCCCCGCACCCGCAAGCCATTGAACGAGATCGTTTTGTCCGCATGGGGTTCGCCCGCCGATCTGGCGGAATCCAAGCACCCAGCATAAGATTTCAAACTCGGCGCTTCTGAAGATCGAGTTATTAAAAAACAGCCCACGCATCGGATCAATCGAGAGTAGTTTCACCTTGATCCGGCGCGCGGGCTTGTCATTAGAAATTCAATGTGATCTTCGCCGTCAGCGCCCGAGGAGTTACAAAGTGCGTGCCGCTGAAGGTGGAGAGGAAGTTATACAGCGCGTACTTGTTGGTAACATTGATGGCCGTGATGTCCAGGTTCGTCTTGAAGTGGCTGGCGTGGAAGAGATTGTCCTTGCCTAAAGACGCATCGAAAAGATTGCGCGGCGCAATGCGCGGCGGATTGTGGTCGTCGTTCTCTGTTCCTGGCGATGGAATGCTGACCAGCGACGACGAATATTGCGTGGGCGCGCAGGATTGGAAGCCCGCAGTGAGAGTAGCCTTCACGCCGTTGCAGGTGAGACCGGCTTGAGCTTGCTGATCGTTGGTGAGGCCGCTCAAGACAACGGGAGTTGTGTTGTTGGTAGCAAAAGGAACTGCGCCAGCCACCAGACCCGAATCATAGCGCCAGTTAAATCCGCTCCAAACCCCGTTCAATATCTTGCCGCGCGCAAGCGTGTATTGCAGATGGGTTGTCTGGTTGAACTTTTCGTCATGGTCGATGCGGAAAGGCTGGCCGCCGGTCTGGGGCGCGGCTCCGGCACCGGCCGACTGCGGCGGGAAAAAGCGCGCGGCGACGGACGAGGCGACTAAGTAGGCGCTGAAGTGATGAAACTCCGGAAATTCGGCATTCAGCGCAAACCCAGGTATCTTCGAGTTATGCCAGTCGATGGGGAAGTAGATGGGGGTATTGCCCAGAACGCCAAAGTCGAAGGCGTTGTGCGTGTACTTCCAGATATACTCGCCGCTGACGACCAAGTGCTTGCCGAAGGCCTGCTGCAAGCCGGCGTGGAACTCGTTGCGGAAGCCCGGCTGCAAGGTTCCCGATGCGCCCGGAGTGCAGTTCAGCAGCGGCGAAAGCACCGCATTCGAGCAGCCGTTGCTGGACAGAACAAGGTTCTCGTTGAAGGGCGTTTCCAGAGAGCGCGCATAAGAGACGCGCAGAACTGTCGTGGTTGGCTTGATGTTATAAGCAATGCCCACGCGCGGCTCCGCCTGCCGCGTCACGGCAAGGCCGTTGTAGATGTCGCCACGCAGCCCTAGGTTGAAGAGCCAGTTACCCGCCTTGATCTGGTCCTCCACAAAAAAAGCCAGCTCTTTCACATCCGCGCGGCCCGCGTATTTGTAATAACTTCCTCCGCGGGTGAAGTCATAGGGCGCCAGGACGGAATTGTAAGTTCCATAGTTGCCGGAAGAGTTCTGGACAGTTGGATCATTCGAGAAATATCCCCATGCCGCGCATTGCGTTGGATTGGTGAATCCAGGTTCCGGCGTCGAGTCTGTGAAGCTGGCAACACAGGGCGAGTTATAGGTAGATTCCACCACGCCCAGGCTGTCATTCTCGCGCAGATAGGTCTGCCCGTACTGCACTCCGGCCTTGAAGTTATGCATTCCCTTGGCGTAAGAGTAATCCGAATGGGCGGCGGCATTGGTCAGCGTGCGGTATTGCGCGATGGACGAGGTTTGCAGGTTCGCCGGGCCCAAGTCGGCCAGGGGGTTGGCGCTGGGGTAGTAATCGTAGCCGTCGCGGCGGACAAATGCACCCAGATTGAAGACCGAGTTGTTGCCGATAATGCGCGTGTAAGTGGGCGAGATATTGTAAGTCAATATCTTCGAGAGCTGATCGGCGTTGCCTACATTGCCAAATACAGGATTGGCGCTCGCGCCGCCACTGATCACGTTTTTGACATTCAGACTGTCGTAGGAGTTAGGCGTCTGAAACCACGAGCGGCTGTAATTCAGGTCCAGATGAATCGAATCGACCGGCGTGAAGTTATAATCCAAGCGATCGAAGACATTCTGCTCGTTGCCCTTGTCGTGGAAGACCGTGAACTCCGGAGGATCGAGGAAGCGCCCAGTGTTCAGACCGTCAGCCTCGATGAAGTTGCCCCACTTTTTTCCGCCATAGGATAAATCAAATCCACCCGATGCCGAACCGAAACTGCCATAAGAGCTGTTAATGCTGCCGGTTGGGGTGGTAACTCCCTGACCGGAGCGTGTGGTGGCTACAATCACTAGGCTGGTCTTGCCGCCATACTCGGCTGGCGGCGCGCCGCTGATGACTTCGATGGATTGAATCGAGTTGGCGGGAAT
>Ga0302140_10002947_pt1 | contig 21990 bp, 18 predicted proteins | sample I_Bog_E1_1_FD_202095 | JGI IMG/M metagenome (GOLD analysis project Ga0302140, IMG submission 202095) | Peat permafrost microbial communities from Stordalen Mire near Abisko, Sweden - I_Bog_E1_1 | ecosystem: Environmental > Terrestrial > Soil > Wetlands > Peat | place: Sweden: Abisko, Stordalen... | reverse complement strand
GGGCGGCCCGCCGTGCTTGTGAATGTCTTGCAGCAGCCCGACGGCAACTCGATCGAGATTGCCGACGCCGTGAATCACGAGATCACGGAGATTCGCAAGACACTGCCCAAAGACGCGGAATTGAGCGTGTTCTACGACCAGTCCATCCTGGTGCGCGACTCGATCAATGGCGTGGTCGAGAGCATTCTTATCGGCCTTTTCCTCTCGGTCGCGGTGCTGATGGGCTTCCTGAAAAACTGGCGCACGACGTTGGTTGCCGCGATCGTGATTCCCGTGGCCGTGCTCTGCGCGGTGGTCTTTATGAAGCTCTACAACATGAGCTTCAACCTGATGACTCTGGGCGGGCTCGCGGCCTGTATTGGCGTCGTAATCGATGACGCCATCGTGATGGTGGAGAACATCAGCGTCCACATGGCGATGGGCCAGAGCGGCCAGGACGCGAGTTCGAACGCTATTGCCGAACTCACGCCCGCGCTGATTGGTTCGACCCTGACGCCCATCGTGGTGTTCGTGCCGCTCGTTTTTCTCGGCGGTATCACGGCCGTCTTTTTCCGCGCGCTGGCCATGACGCTAGTGACGGCCTTGATCGCTTCGCTGCTGCTCGCAGTGCTCTTTACGCCCGTACTGGCGCGGCTGTTGATCAGGACCAGGAAGAAGGAAGAGGCTGCGGTTTCGGTGGAGGCGGCCGAGGCAAAGAGCGAGGGCCGCATGATGCGGCGCCTGACTGCCACCTATGAGCGCGCGCTGGCCTGGTCGCTGCGTCATGACGGAGTGGTTCTGGCCGGGGCCGCCGTCATCCTGCTGGTCTCGGTGGGCATCTATTATCAGCTCGGTTCCGGCTTCCTGCCGGAGATGGACGAGGGCGCGTTCGTGCTCGACTACGTGATGCCGTCTGGTACGTCGCTGCAAGAGACCGACCGCGTACTGCGGCATATCGAAACGATGCTGCACGACACGCCGGAGGTCGAAAGCTACTCGCGGCGCACTGGCGCGCAACTCGGCCTCGCCATTGCCGAGCCGAATACCGGAGACTTCCTCATCAAGTTGAAGAAGGATCGCAAACGGTCGCTCGACGCGGTGACCGATGAGCTTCGCGACCAGATCAGGAAGTCCCACCCCGCGCTCGACATCGAGTTCCCGCACATTCTCGAAGACCTGGTGTCGGATCTCGCGTCAGCGCCCCAGCCGATCGAGGTGAAGATCTACAACGACGATCCGAAGGTGTATCTCGACCTGGCGGGCAAAGTCGAAGAGTGGCTGAAAAAGGTTCCCGGCGTCGTGGACGTAGTCAATCAGAACTTCGTCATCGGACCGGCCGTGGATTTTCGTGTCGATCCCCGCAAGGCGGCTCTGGCGGGCTTCACGACGCAACAGGTGGCCGACATAGGCACGGCGATCCTCGAAGGGCAGCCTTCGTCGGACGTGATTCGCGACAACCGGCTGATCCCGATTCGCGTCCGTTATCCGGCGTCGTACCGCGGGTCGGTTGCCGAGCTCAGTTCGCTTCTGGTCACGTCGCCGACGGGAGTCACGCTGCCTCTGTCATCCCTGGCTACCGTCGAGGTAGAAGAAGGACAGACCGAGATCCACCGCGAGAATCTGCGGCCGCTCAGCAACGTTACGGCGAGGCTGACCGGACGCGACCTGGGCTCGGCGATGGACGAGATCCAGCGCAGGCTGCCCAAGGAGATCGTGATACCGGCGGGGACGGAGATCGAGTATGGCGGGTCCTATCAGATCCAGCGCGAGAGCTTTCTCGGGCTGACTCAGGTTCTGCTGGGCTCGATACTTCTGATCTTCATCATCCTTGTTTTCGAATTCCGTTCCTTCTCGCATCCGGCCGCGATCCTCGGGGCCACCATCCTGTGCGCCTCGGGCGCGCTCGCGGCACTCTGGATCACGCGCACGACGCTGAACATTTCGTCGTTCATGGGAGCCATCATGGTGGTCGGCATCGTCCAGAAGAACGGCATTCTCATGCTCGACGCGGAGCGTTCCTACACCGAGCAGGGCTTCGATTTGCGCGACGCCATATTCCATGCCGGCCGGCGCCGCTTGCGGCCGATTCTGATGACGGCGTTGGCGACGATCTTCGGAATGCTGCCTCTCGCCTTCGGAGCGGGCAGCGGCGCGCAGATGCTGCAACCGCTGGCGATTGCCGTGATCGGCGGCGTATCGGTTTCGATGGTTCTCTCGTTGCTCGTTACGCCAGTGCTGTACTACCGCTTGAGGGGAATGGGCCTGTAGGCGAGAGGCTCGCGGGGTGCCTGTGCCGCGACGCGCATCCGCATCGTACTAATCTGGAGACTGCCCATGAAGAAGGCTGTCGCTCATCTCAAGTCCTCCGACCCGGTACTCGGCGCGCTCATCGAAAGAATCGGCCCGAGCCGTTTCCGCTACCGGCCCGCGACCTTCGATGCATTGGTTCACGCGATCGTGAACCAGCAACTCAGCGGCAAAGCCGCCGCGACCATCTATGGCCGGTTGCAGGACGCGCTCGCGCCGAAAGGGGTGGAACCGCGCGGAATCCTGCGTCTGGGTGAAGACGCGCTGCGCCAACTAGGCATCAGCAAACAGAAGAGCGCCTATCTCCTCGATCTGGCGGAAAAAACGCGGAAGAAGGAAGTTGATTTTGAGGCGCTGCCCACGCTGCCGGACGCCGAAGTGCTGGAGAAGTTGACGGCGATCAAGGGCATCGGTGAGTGGACCGTCCACATGTTTCTGATGTTCGCGTTGCGGCGCCCCGACGTGCTGCCGGTGGGTGATCTCGGGATTCAGAACGCGATTCAGAAAGCTTACGGACTGGAGGCGCGTCCCAAGCCGAAGCAGGTGGCGGAGATCGGCGCCAAGTGGCGGCCGTATGCGTCGTATGCTTCCTGGTATCTTTGGCGCAGCCTGGAGTGAACGCGGGATTCGCATGAAGACGAGAGCCGGACTGATCGAAGCGCTAGCGCGGCACCAACCGTTCAACGCACACGAGGCGAGAATGCTCGCGCGTGTGTCGGAGTTCGTGAGCCAGCAGGCCGGCTGTTTCGAACGTTCGCTCGCCGCCGGACACGTCACCGGGTCAGCCTGGATCGTCGATATGGAACGCACGCACGCTTTGCTGACGCATCACGCCAAGCTCGGACTCTGGCTGCAGCCGGGAGGCCATTGCGACGGGGACGCCGACGTGCTGCGAGTGGCCATGCGCGAAGCGGAAGAAGAGGCTGGCCTGAAAGACCTGGCTCCGCTCCTGGGCGGGGCGATCTTCGATGTGGACGCGCACGAGATTCCCGCGCGCAAGGACGAACCCGCGCACGTGCATTACGATATCCGCTACGCGTTCGAGGCCGACCGTTCGCTGCCGCTTCAGATCAGCGAGGAGTCCAGGGACTTGCGCTGGGTTCCGCTGGACCGGATTGCCGGCTTGAACACCGATGAAAGCGTAATGCGCATGGTGAGTAAGACCGCATTGCTTGGGCCGCCTGGGAGCAGGTCATGATTGTGATCGCCATCCCCTCGTACCAGCCGGGCAAGCCGCTCCTGGATCTGCTGCGCGACCTGCGAGACAACACCGATTCACCCATCGTCGTGGTCGACGACGGGAGCCGCCAGGACTGCTGGGAGATTTTTGAAGAGGCCGCGCTCGTTGATGGCGTGAGGGTGTTGCGCCATGCCGTCAATCTGGGCAAGGGCGCGGCATTGAAGACGGCCTTCAATCATGCGTTGTGCGAGTGGCCCGGCGCCGATGGCGTCGTGACTGCCGACGCCGATGGGCAGCACCTGGCCGAGGATATCCTGGCTGTCGCCGAGAGGCTCGAAGCGGAGCGGGATGCGCTCGTGCTGGGCGCGAGGCAGTTCGGCGGCGGCGTGCCGCTGCGCAGCCAGTTGGGCAACCGGCTCACGAAGGGCGTGATGCGGATTGTCGCCGGCCAGCATCTGAATGACACGCAGACGGGGCTGCGCGGGGTGCCGCGCATTCTGCTGCCGTACATGCTGCGGATTGTCGCGAACGGCTACGATTTCGAGCTCGACATGCTGCTGGTCTGCAAGCATCGCGACATTCGCATTGTCGAGGAGCCGGTGCAGACCGTCTACATCGCCGGGAACCGTTCGTCGCATTTCAACCCGCTCACCGATTCGCTGAAGATCTATTTCACCCTGCTGCGCTTCAGCATCGTTTCGATCATCACGACCGCAATCGACAACAGCGTCTTCTTCTTCCTCACTCACCCGCTCGGATGGGTTGTCTGGCACGCTCAGGTCGCGGCCAGGCTGGCGGCGCTGCTGTTCAACTACCGCGCGGCGCGGCGCGCCGTCTTCCTGAAGGAGAAAGGCTCGCCGCTGACCTTCTTCAAGTTTCTGGCCCTGGTGGTGTGCAGCGGCACCCTGAGCTACACGCTGATGATGGCGCTGCGGGATCACGCGCATTTCGCACTGATGCCCGCGAAGCTGACAGCGGAGACTCTGTTGTTCTTCGTGAACTTTCTGGTCCAACGCGACTTCATCTTTGCAGCGCGTGCTCAGCCCGACAGTGTTTCGCAGAACCCCCGCAGGCCCAACGTCGCAGCGGCGCCCACGAGACGGAGAAACGGCGGCCGTTCAGAGCCCGCGGGCCATTAAGCAGGATGTCTCTCCGCGCGATTGCCTCGAGCGCTCGAGCATTCGGTCACTCACACATGGCCGGCCACGCGGTGCGGCGTATAGGGCTCTTCAACAGCCTTAAGCTCCGCGGTTTCCAGCTTGAGTTCCAGTGCCGCTAACGCATCCTCAAGATGCTTCATCTTGCTGGCGCCTACGATCGGCGACGTGACGCCGGGCTGCGCCAGCAGCCAGGCCAGTGCGACCTGTGCGTTGGAGACGCCTCTACGTTGCGCGATCTCCGTGACGCGGTTGACCACCTCGAAGTCGGAGTCCTGGTAGTACATCGAATGGGCGTATTCATCCGTCTTGGCGCGAACCGTTTCGCCCTTGTCTTCCCGCCTGCGATTGCCGGCAAGGAAGCCCCGCGCCAGCGGGCTCCAGGGGATCACGCCGATGCCTTCCTCGCGGCACAGCGGCAGCATCTCGCGCTCCTCCTCGCGGTAGACGAGGTTGTAGTGGTTCTGCATGGTGACGAAACGCGTCAGGCCCAGTCGCTGCGCCGTGTAGAGCATTTTGGTGAACTGCCAGGCGTGCATCGACGACGCGCCGATGTAGCGCGCCTTGCCCATGCGGACGACGTCGTGCAGCGCTTCGAGGGTCTCTTCAATCGGCGTTTCGTAATCGAAGCGATGAATCTGGTACAGATCGACGTAGTCCATGCCGAGGCGCTTCAGACTGTCGTCGATGGCGTGCAGGATATGCTTGCGCGACAGCCCGCGCTGGTTCGGGTCTTCGCCCATCGGGTTGAAGACCTTCGTCGCGACAACGACCTTATCGCGCGACGATCCAAAGTCACGCAATGCCCGGCCCAGCACTTCTTCGCTGACTCCAACCGAGTACATGTCGGCCGTGTCGAAGAAATTGATGCCCGCTTCGAGAGCGCGACGGATGAACGGGCGGCTCTCCTCCTCGTCCAGAACCCATTCGCGCCACTTCTTCGAGCCATAGGTCATCGTGCCCAGACAGATGCGCGAGACCTTCAAGCCTGTTGAGCCGAGTCTGACGTATTGCATGTCCATCATTATCCAACTTGGCGTGGAGGGCTGACTTTGCCTGGGACCGCCGATCTCCAGATCGGCTGTGTTCACGCCTGTGCGGCGGATGCATTCGCACCTGCGCGGATGCGCGGAACGGACTGGCAGCCCGCAGGCGGTTGTTGCCGGTCGAAACGCGAGCCGGCCGGAGCCGATCTGGAGATCGGCGATCCCAGGGGGGCGCTCACCACTGAGCGACGGCGGCTTCAATGGCGCAGGCGGCGGCGCCCCATGACGATGAGTCGTGCTCATCGATTTGGAGCGAAGGGATGCCGAGAGCCGCCGCGGCGCCGGAGTCCGCGCCCGCGTCGCCGACGACGAAAGCCCTGCCGGGCGCGAAGCCGAAGTCCGCCAGCGCGCGCTCCAGCATGCGCGTGCCGGGCTTCCTGCACACGCACTCCTCGGACAGGGAGTGCGGGCAGTAATAGATCTTCGAGATCTTCACGCCGCGAGCGGCGAGCAGTTTCAGCATCGCCTGGTTGACGGCGATGAATTCATCGGTCGTAAAGTAACCCAGGCCGATGCCCTGCTGATTGGTGACGATCGCCAGTCTCAGCCCCTGCGCTTGCAGGCGCACCAAGGCATCCGCGACGCCATACACGAGTTCGACCCGGGCAGGCTCGTGCAGGAATGGGACGCTCTTGACGATCGTGCCGTCGCGGTCGAGCAGGACTATCCCTCGCGTAGCCCGTGCCGGCAGCTTCTCAGGCTCGGCGTGAAGGGCGAGCAGAGCGGCGCGCTCGATCGTTTTCGTCGTCGAAGTATCGATTCGGACTTTGATCACGACGGCCTGCCCGCCCCAGGCTTCGAGCGCCTTGGCCGAGCGCAGATTGGAAGCGGCGTAGTCGCCGCCTTTGATATAGAGATGGGGCTTGATCTGCTCAATCAGCGGCAACGGCCGCGGATGGTCGAGCAGCGTAACGGCATCGACGCAGCGCAGCGCGCCGACGACGCGCAGGCGCTGCTCCTGCGGCGTAATCGGGCGCAACGGGTTCTTGTACTGTTGGATCGAAGCGTCGGAATTAACCGCCACGATGAGCGAGTCGCACAGCCCGCGCGCCTGCTCCAGGTAATCGACGTGTCCGGCGTGCAGCAAATCGAACGCGCCGCAAGTGAAGCCGATGCGCAGACCGGCCGTGCGTTGTTTATCACCCCAGGCGGCAAGCTCGCCCGGCTCAATGTAGTTCACCATCCTCTCCATTGTCGCCGTTCAAGCCATACGGGAATTTATGGCGGGATGCGATTGCCGCGTGCGGCGGAAGTGTCGCGGAGCCATGCCGGCAGTGGGTTGGCTTGCGAATCCGACGGGATTCTGGCCTCGCATCCGTGCGATGTGATCGGTCAGCGTACGAGAAGCGCGCCTGAACACTGAGGATTTCCCAGGCATGAGCCACAGCTCTCAAGACACAGATCGCCAACCAGCAGGACACCAACCTGAGTCCGGGCAGTTTCAGTTGGCCCGCAATTCAACTCGTCTCAAGGTCCGGCAACTTCGCGCTGAGGGCAGCGGCGGGGCCCAGGCCTATGGACGGTCGCTGATCACCCGCTCGGCGGTTGCCATTTGATCGACCGTTCCGCGCACTACCAAGGCTTTGTGTGCGCTGTTGGGGAACATTCGCCTGGCGTCGGTGGCAGAGCGGACGGCGTGGTACACGGATTCTAGCTCCTGGGCGTTTTGGAGGCGCGGTATGTAGAAGACGCGTACCACCTCGTTGCCCCCCGGCACCTGATATTGGCGCGGACCCGGTGGAGGCGACGACTGAGCGTTGACCGGCCAATCCAGTTCATTGACCAGCCACTCGGCCAGCGCAATGTCAGCAGCCGTTCCCCGGACCGTCAGAGCTCGTCGCGAGGGGTACGGGAACAGGCGGCGAATGTTCTCCACCGTCCGGATCGCCGTCATGACTTCTTGCTGGTTCTGCTGCGTCTCGCAGTGGGCCAAATAGAAGACGCGTACCAGGTCATCCGCGGTGCCCTGCATATTGTACTCGTGCTCGGCCGAGTTCGCCGGAAAGGGCGCGGTAGCTGGCTTGTCCAATTCGCCGACCAGCCATCTGGCGAAGGCGATCTGTTCTGCCGTCCCGGTCACCACGACGGCTGTCTTCGCCGAGTCGGTGTCGGCCTGCCGGACATCGCCAATATCGGCGAGTGTCGTGAGGATACTTTGAACATCCTGCAACGTCTCGCCGCTCGTCAGTGGAATTGTTGCGGTCTGGGTAGCGGCGGGCTGTCCGAACGCCGTTGTGACCACGAGGGCGGAAATGACACATCCAAGCCATGAAACACGCATGGCGCCTCCTTGTCTAACACGCTTGACGCACCAGGCTGCCCAAGCGTGCAGTCGAGCCCATGGACAGAAACTCCCGGTGCCGCCGTACCATGGGCCCTGCGTTCGGAGCTTGTGGTTGTGGACGAACCGCCTTGTCGCAAACTGACTCATTCCCAAAGTGCCAAAACCGTAAGAATTTACGATTTCTGTTTGCAAGCTATTGATTCTAGGCTTGTTATTTTCGAAAACCGTAAAATCTTACGGTTTTCGATTTCGATCGCGACGCCGTTAAGCCGCGCCTCGCACCACGATGATGGCCAGAACCAACAAGGCAATTCCGCCCCAGGCCAGAGCGATGCTGGATGTCTTTGCGCCTTTCCATTCCCCGCTCAACAGGCCGTTGACGTTGGCGGTCACGATGACCACGGACATGAAAACCGGCCAGCCGACCACTTTGCCCAAGGGCCCCATCATGGCCGTGCCAATGCCATAGATGCTCATCCCGCCAAACCAGAGTGTGCCCATGAGGGCACTCCCGATCCAGTGCCACGGTGTCGTGCCCCCGGCCGTGAAGAGTCTCCACGTCTTGTTCTTGCACAGCAGGTAAATCGAGTATCCGGCATTGATGAGGAAGCCGCCGGCCAGGCCCGGAACCCAGATCGAGTTTGCGTCCATGCCCAGGACCGCGCCGTGAGCCAGGGCAGCCTTCTGAATCGGCTCGCCGAAGCTGAAGCCGATGTTCAGCATGGGGGAGAGGATGCCCGAGGCGATGCAGATCAGGAAGCCCGCGGCGAAAGCGCCTTTCGCGCCGGTGGGGCTTGCCGCCTTTTGGTCGCGGTCACGCAGCGCGCCGGCGCGGGCGCAAATCACGATGCCGACCAGGACCACGGCCAGCCCACAGAGGAGCACATGGCCGTTCGGAGTGTTCAACTCGGCGGGATGCAGAACCATCATCGGGATCAGGGACCCCAGGCAGCTCGTCATTCCGAGGATAATGGCAAAACCGAGCGCCATGCCGATCCGGCTGATGCCGAGGCCGAACAGCGTGCCTCCGATGCCCCAGCCGGCGCCGTAAACGGCCACCAGGAGCAACAGACTGAGCGGGGTGCCGCTATACACCGCGCCGAGCGAGGGAACCGTGGCCAAGGCGAGCAGCAGCGGCAGGCAGATCAGGCCGACCACCGAGTACACCAGCCAGATGTTCTCCCAGGCCCAACGCTTCTGCAGCCCCTTCATGGGCAGCGCGAAGCTGCCGTGGATCACACCGCCGAGGACGGCGAGCAGCGTGCCGGTAAGTGCTCCCGAAGCCATGCCAATTGTCTCCTTCGCCGCGGATGCGGCGCGGGCACGATTCTATCAACAAACGCGGGAACGGGCGCAAAAGCAGGCGCGCGGCGCGACCTCTTATGGATCTGCCGCCAGACACCCGCTCTTAGCCTGCGCCTGGTGGCAGGGCGCGTGCGAATAGGGCTGCGCGACTGTGCCCGTGCGCGCAGATGGCAGTCTGCTGTATTATCAGCGGGAGACAATCAGACGGCTTGATATGGCGCAGGGTGATCTGGATTGCTGCAGTTCGGCGAACGCAAGGAACCCTTTGTCGAGTCCGGGAGTGGCTTTTCGCCTCCCGACTCGTCCCGCGCTGCCTTGCTCTTCCCGGGCCGGCCCTCGCCAGCCCAGCGCCGCCGTTTAATGGACAGACCAATCGTCTCCTCCCCTGTGTTTCGTTGTAGATTATGTGGGTAGCCTGCACAGGCGGTGCAGTCAGGTCCGCGAATGGATCGTTCTGATAGCTGGGAGATGCAGTTGACAGGAAGAATTGTGGCGCGCTCGCGGAGAGGTCCGGTTCCGGACTGGTCATGAAGAGCATCCTGACCAAACTCGCTCTCCTCCAGTTGCTGTTCCTGCTGCTGGTCGGATCTCTGCTCTATGTCCTGCTGGAGCGCGATTCCGCAGCCGGCCTGCGCGGGACCTTTATCAGTGAAGGACAGGCCCTTGCCGCAAAGGACTCCCAGGACGTCGAGGCGGCCTTGTCCCAACACACCCCGGGCGCGATTCACGCCCTGCTCGTTCAACAGCTTAAAGCGCGCAAGCTTGAGTGGGCATTTCTGGAATCGCCGGACGGCGAGGTCCTGGCGCACTCTTTCGGCGGGGAGTTCCCACGGGGCCTGCTCCCAATGCGGAATCCGGGCAGCATGAACTGGTTCGATCTCCCCCGGACGCCGGGTGCGAAAGCGTTGACCGTGTTCTCGCACCCAGTCTCAAAGGGCAGGGCCGGAACGCTCTATGTCGGCAGGGATCGTGAGCCGCTAATTGCTTCCATCCAGCGGATGCAGATCGTTCTTTTTTGTGAAATGGCGGCGGCGATCCTGTTCTGCGGGCTTTTCTACGCCCGGGTGGCCCGGCGCATGTTGAGCCCCATTCAGACGCTGACCGGAGTCGCACTGAAACTCAAGGACGATCAGAGCGGGGACTTCAAATGGGTGGCGGCGAAGTCGGACGACGAACTCGGCGTCCTGACGAATGCCTTTAATGGGATGTGGGCCGTCATCCAGCACCGCACCGAATGGCTGGAGGAGCGCGTACAGGCCAGGACCGCGGAACTCTCCAAGGCGAATGCCGAGTTAGCCGTCGAAGTCGTCGACCGCCAGCATGCTGAACGCGAGGCCACCCTGGCCCGGGAGTCCGCCGAGGCGGCGAACCGCGCCAAGAGTGCATTCGTCGCCAACATGAGCCATGAGCTCCGGACGCCGATGAACGGAATCCTGGGCATGGCGGAGTTCATTGAAACGGGCAAACTCGACGACCAGCAGCGCGAGTACTTCCAGATCATCCGAAGTTCGGCGCAGAACCTGCTTTCGGTAATCAATGACATCCTCGACTTCTCCAAGATCGAATCCGGGAAAGTCGATCTGGACCTGATCGATTTCGATTTGCCCGCCCTGGTCTACGACACATTGAAGCCGCTCACCCTGCAGGCCCAGGAGCATGGCGTTCAGCTTCTCTGCAACATCGCCCCTTCGGCGCCGGACCTGGTCCACGGCGATCCTGTTCGGGTCCGGCAAGTGCTGACAAATCTGGCCGGAAACGCGGTTAAGTTCACTCGCCGCGGCGAGATACTGATCTCCCTTGCGGTTGAGTCCAGCGATGAGGATTCCACACTATTGCATTTCAGCGTGCGGGACACCGGCATTGGCGTGCCCAAAGACCAGCAGACTCTGATTTTTGAGCCGTTCCGCCAGGCAGATATCTCCATGACGAGGAAATTCGGCGGCACCGGTCTGGGTCTCTCCATCTGCTCGCATCTGGTGCAACTGATGGGGGGGAAGATCTGGCTGGAAAGCGAAGAGGGCAAGGGCAGCACATTCCATTTCACGGTGCGGCTCGGCCGCGCTTCGGGTGGCTCCGCGGCAGTTATCGAAGGACTGGAAAAGCACCTCGCGGGACTGCGCGTTCTCATTGTGGACGACAATGCAACCAGCCGCGAACTTCTGCACGACAGTCTCACGCGAGCCGGGATGCATCCAGTCGTGCGCCCGGACGCTTACACGGGCTTCGATGCTCTGATCCGGGCCGGGGCGGGGCCGAACCCTTTCCACATGGTGGTCACGGAATGCCAATTGCCGGGCGAGGACGGGTTCGAACTGGCGAAACGCATCAGAAAGACGCCCGCGCTGGCGGGCCTCCCGCTTTTGATGCTCTACTCGGGGAGCCAGAGCCCCGATCCTGGACGCTGCCTGATGCTGGGGATCGGTGCAACGCTTGCAAAACCATTCGATCAGAGAGACTTGCAGTCGGCCATCCTGAAGGTGCTGCACCGGCAGTCCTCTGTGAAGACGCTGGATCGGCAGCGCAGTTCCGCGCCGCCCGCGGAAGCTGCCGGGTTGCGGATCCTACTGGCTGAAGACAACAAAGTCAATCAACTCATCTCTACGAAGCTGCTCGGGAGGCTCGGCCATTTCGTCGTCGTCGCGGGTGACGGCCGGATCGCCTTTGAAGAGTTCAAGAAACAGCACTTCGACATTGTTCTGATGGACCTGCAGATGCCGGAAATGGATGGATACGCCGCGACCCGGGCGATCCGCGAGTACGAGCAGAATCTGGGCCGCCACACGCCCATCATCGCGATGACGGCTCACGCGATGGCGAGACACAAGGAAAGTTGTCTGGCCGCGGGCATGGAGGGCTATGTCTCCAAGCCTGTAAACGTCCGGGAACTGGAAGAACAGATCAACCAGGTGAGGCCGCACGCTTCCGGGCCGGTCCAATAACCGGCCGGGGCACGCGCCTGCACCAGCATTGAGGGCGGTTCACCTCGTGATCAGTGCGTGACCAGAAGCGAGCCCGCGGCAATCAGCACACCGCCCGCGGCGCCGACGATCGCAACGTAGAAGAAGAGCGACCTCTTACTCAAAATCGCGAGCGAGCAGAAGACGATCGCAAGTTCCAGAAACACTTCTCCAAAATGGAGACGCAAAGCACGACGACCGCTCAAGCCGCTCTCGGCTTCAAATTCCTTGGCCTTCTTTTGGATCTCCTCGCCTTCCTTAATGTACCTGTCTTTGTTGGCCGAGTACGTCTCCACCGCCCGGGCAGCCTTCTCGCCGGGCATTTGGGCGAGGATGTCCCGCGCCACCTCGGACTGATAGCGGCGCAGTGACTTGGCCTGGTAAAAGGCCCACTGATCCGAGGCCTTCTGTTGAGCGAGAAGTTCTTCGGTGGTCTCGATATGACCCGACACAGCCACCACCGCGAGGCAGGCGGCGATGATCGCCATTCCTCCGCCGGTTCTGCGGGAAACGGCGTCGTGAGCGTGTTCGGCGTGTTCGTGCAGTTCTTCGTTGATAGACATTTGAATCCCTTCAGGCATGGTTCGCGCGAGGCTTTGCCAGCGGCTCGATTCGAATCCGCGGTCCCAGATTCCTCAGATCCCGAGCGTTTCTGGCGCTGGGCAAACCACAGCCAGCTTAATCGTATGGTAGCCCAAGGGGGCGAGCGGACGCGGCGGTGGACGGAAGGCCGAGTCCAATTTGGGCGTGTGCGCGCAATAAGAGTTCCTCGCGCGTGTTAAAACGGAAAGACCGGCTCATCGCGAACCCACTGACATGCAGATCGTAAGAAATGTGACCGAAGACATGGCTCCAGCCCATCCGCTGGATCCATCCCGCATTGCGTTCGGCAAGACGTTCAGCCCTCACTCCTTTGTGGCCGATTATCGGGATGGCGGCTGGACCGGAGCCCGCATTGCGCCGCTGGAGCCGTTCTCGCTGCACCCCGGCGCAATGGTGCTGCACTATGCGCAAGAGATCTTCGAAGGCCTGAAGGCGTTCGTCCAGCCGGACGGAGGCGTGGTTCTGTTTCGTCCCGGGATGAACGCACGCCGGTTCCAAGCTTCGGCCGAGAGAATGGCCATGCCGAAGGTGGACGAATCGCTGTTCCTGGATGCGGTCCTGGGATTGGTCGAAACCGACCGCGCCTGGGTTCCGGAGTATCCGGGAAGCCTTTACATCCGGCCCGCGATGATCGCCACGCAGCCCTACATCGGGGTGAGCAGTTCCACGGAATACAAGTTTTTCGTGATCACGCTGCCAGCCGGCAAGTATTTCTCAAACCTGGATGCCGGCCCGGGAGCGGTGGACGTGCTGGTGGCCGAATCGCTGGTGCGCGCCTGGCCCGGCGGCACGGGCAACGTGAAAACGGCGGCGAACTACGCGATCACGCTCCAGATCACCGCCAAGGCTACGGCAGCGGGCTTGAATCAGGTTCTGTTTCTGGATGGATCGCGCGAGCGGCGCGTAGAAGAACTGGGCGGCATGAACGTCATGTTCGTGGAAGACGGCGGGCTGGTAACGCCGCCGCTCAGCGGAACGATTCTGCCGGGTGTCACCCGTGACAGCGTGATCACCCTGGCGCGGGATGCGGGCATCGCGGTGCGGGAGTATGCCTACACGCTGGATGAACTGACTTCCGGGGTGAAGACCGGCCGGATCACGGAGGCGATCGCCTGCGGCACGGCGGCCGTGGTGACGGGGATCCGGACGCTTTGTTTTGAGAATGGGACGAAACTGCGAGTCGGGGGCACGGAAGCGGCTGGACCGGTTACGCGCGCGCTGTTCGAGCGGCTGCAGGGAATTCAATATGGCCGCCAGCCGGACAAATTCGGCTGGCTCCGCCGCATCGGCGGGGTGCGGACCTGACAAACCGGACGGTTAACCGACTCAGGCCTGCGGTTCCAGAGAGGCGAGTTGCCGGTCGATGAATTCCAATTCCGCGCGGAGTTGTAGCCGGAATCGTTCATTCCGGGCCGTATTCAACTCGTTCGACACACGCGAACGATCCAGCATCAGAGAAGCTCGCTTGTTGACTCGTTCCCGCTCCGCAACGGTGAGATCGTGAGGATTGCGGTTGACAGCAGGGGCGCGCGCGCCCGTCATCTGTGACTCCACGTCTTTGCTCTCCCAACCTCGGGCCATTTATTAGGCCTCCTGATTCCAGTTTAGCGCTTGCGGGCAGCAGCCGCCGAATCCGGGAGAAATCAGGTTCTTTTGCAAACAAAAGCGCCGTCTGAATCGTATAGAAGAGAGAGGGACGAGGAGTATCTCTCGCTATGAAGTCGCAACTTCTGTTCACGATCTTCGTGGCCGTCGCATCGTTGTGTACCGGCTGCGGTTGGAATAACGACAATCTCCAGGCCCGGGAGGAAGGCCGCCGCGCCGCGCAAGAGGCTCGGGAGCAGGCCCGGCAGGCTGCCGCGGAAGTGCGCAGGGCTGCCGAAGAAGTCCGAGAGGAGACTCGCCGCGCCGCCGAGGACGTGCGGGCGCAGCTCAAACAGAGCGCGGAAGAATCCCGGCGCTCTCTCGACGAAGCGCGCGCCGCTAAGCGTCAAGCTCGGGAAGAGGCTGAAAACACAAGGCGGGAAGCCCAGCGCGCCGCGCGGCAGGCCACCCGCGAAGCCAACCGGGAAACGGAACACTGGTCGAGCCCTGCTGAAGAGCAATAAGCTCCGGAAAGCTGGCGCGGCGAGGCTCCGTGCCCATTGACTTCCCACCTTTTGAGGCGTATGCCAATACCAGCGGGAGGTCGGGTGCAATGATTTCCACAAAGTTGGTTCACCGGATTGAAGACCACTGGGAGCAGGTGAGCGCCAGGTTTTTCCGCGTGATACGAAGCAGCCAGGACATGCCACACTTCGCGCGTCTGCCGGAATCCGAGTTGACCGAGGTGTGCCGCCGCGTCCTGCGGAATCTGGGCAATTGGCTGGTCTCCGGCTCCGAATCCGACATCGCCTGGATCTTCGAGCGTATCGGAGCCGAAAGGCACCGCGGCGGCATCCCCCTGAGCGAGGCGATTCGCGTGGTGCAACTGTTGAAAGACGCCACCATCAGTTTCATCCAGGACGAAGGTCCAGTCGAGAATTCGGTGGAACTGTACGCGGAGGAAGAGTTGGAAAATCAACTGGGCAGGTTCTTCGACCTGCTGGTGTTCCATCTGGCCCGCGGCTACGAGAACCCGAGCGGCGCACCCCCTCGCGCCATGGCTGAGTCACACCCGGGCGCTTGACGCTACCCGGAGCGGAACGGCTGCACGTAATTTTCCGGGCAAAGTTTGTTACGGAGTGGCCGGCCAGGGGTCCGGCCGCGGACCAGGGGGTCCGTCCCACTCGCGAGCGGCAGCGCCCGGGCGCGCATCCGCCGTTTCGCCTGTGTTACTCTGGTTGGGTAAAGCGAACAAGAGACGAGGAGTGTGTACCCAGTAATGTCACTGGTGGCTGAAAAGAAATCCCAGGTAATCACGACGTACCGTGTCCATAAGACGGACACCGGTTCGCCGGAAGTGCAGATTGCCCTGTTGAGCCAACGAATTGTGTTGTTGACCGATCACTTCAAGACCCACAAGAAGGATCACCACAGCCGCCGCGGACTGCTCATACTCGTTGCGCGCCGCCGCCGCTTGCTGGACTACCTGAAGTCCCGCAGCCCCGAGCGGTACGTCAAGATTATTCAGAGCCTCGGCATCCGCCGTTAGGTCTCTACTAAACTGCCGGGCAGCGGCTTTCGCTCACCCGCGATCCATTTCAAATGGGACGAGCCTTCTGGATTTCGAACACCGTAAGGTGGACGTGTGTCCGGAAGGCTTTCGTGCGTCGCGCCGGGCAGTGGCACCCCACACAAGGGTCCCTCAAACAAGTTCCTTCCCACGAAATATGCAGTCGAGGCTATCCGGCAATCAGGCCGGAGGCCATGGAGAAATGAAGATGATACATAACGTTGAAATTGACCTGGGTGGCCGGGTCTTAACCCTGGAGACAGGGAAACTCGCCAAGCAGGCGCACGGCGCCGTGGTTGTGCGATTCCGCGAGTCGGTGGTGCTGAGCACCGCGTGTTCCAACCGGGAGCCGAAGCCAGGTGCTTCGTTCTTCCCTCTGACGATCGACTACCGCGAATACACCTACGCCGCGGGACGGATCCCCGGCGGATTCCTGAAGCGGGAAGGCCGGATGAGCGACCGCGAAATCCTGACCGCGCGGCTCATCGACCGTCCGATCCGCCCGCTGTTCCCCGAAGGCTATTCCTGTGAAACGCAGGTGGTCGGACTGGTGCTTTCCGCCGACCCCTCGCACGATCCCAGCACGATGGCGATCAACGGCGCGTCAGCGGCGCTGGCCATCTCCGACATTCCGTTCCACCACGTGCTTGCGGGCGTCCGCATCGCGATGGTCGAGGACAAATTCGTCGTTGACCCCACTTACGAAGAGCAGAAGGCGTCGAAGCTCAACATCGTCGTCGCCGGAACGGCCGACGGCATCGTGATGGTGGAAGCCGGGGCGAACGAAGCCTCGGAAGAGGAAGTCCTCAAGGCGATCGAGTTCGGCCACGAGTGCTGCAAGAAGATTGTGGCAGGCATCAAGGAACTGGCCGCGAAGGCCGGCAAGCCGAAGCGTGAATTCACGGCCCCCGTGCGCGACAAGGACGTCTACGCCAAGGTCGAAGCCCTGGTTCGCGAACGTCTCGCCGACGCTCTGGATACGAAGAAGCACGGCAAGACCGAGAGCTACGCCCTGGTGGATGCGCTCGAAGACGAAGCGCTGGCCCTGTACGAATTGCCCGCCGAGAAGGTGGAGGCGCACATCTGCTTCGAGTTGCTTCGCGAGCGGGTATTCCGCCACGAGATGCTCGATCTGCGGCAGCGCCCGGATCGCCGCGCGTTCGACGAGATCCGCGCGATCAACATCGAAGTGGGCGTTCTGCCCCGCACGCACGGCTCGGCCCTGTTCACACGCGGCGAAACCCAAGCGCTGGTGACCACCACGCTTGGCACGAAGGAAGACGAGCAGCGGTTGGAAACAATCAATCTCGCCGAGACCTCGAAGCGCCTGATGCTGCACTACAATTTCCCGCCGTTCAGTGTCGGCGAAGTCGGATTCATGCGCGGCCCCGGACGACGCGAAGTCGGTCACGGCGCTCTGGCCGAGCGCAGTATTATGGCGGCCATTCCGGCGGAGGCCGATTTCCCCTACACGCTGCGCATCGTCAGCGACATCCTCGAGTCGAACGGGTCGTCCTCCATGGCGACCGTTTGCGGTGCGATTCTGTCGATGATGGACGCTGGCGTGAAGATCAAGGCGCCGGTCGCGGGCATCGCGATGGGCCTGGTGAAGGAAGACGACAAGTACGCCATCCTCACCGACATCGCGGGCGCCGAGGATCATTACGGCGACATGGACTTCAAGGTCGCCGGCACTAAGGATGGCATCACTGGTCTCCAGATGGACATCAAGGTGCCTAACATCTCGATCGACATCATGCGCGAGGCGCTCGAACAGGCCAAGGCCGGCCGGCTCCACATCCTGGGCAAAATGAACGAGGTGATCTCAGAGCCGCGCAAGGAACTCTCGCCGTACGCTCCGCGCATCTATACCATCACCGTTCCGACCGACAAGATCCGCGAGATCATTGGCCCCGGCGGCAAGATGATCCGCAGCATCACGGAACAGACCGGCACGAAGATCGACATCCACGACGACGGCACGGTGAACATCTTCGCCATCGACGGCGACTCCGCCAAGAAGGCGTTGCAGATCATCTCCGACATTGCCGCGGTGGCTGAAGTGGGCAAGACGTATCTGGGCAAAGTGGTCCGCATCGCCGACTTCGGCGCATTTGTGGAGATCTTCCCGGGCACCGACGGCCTGCTGCACATCAGCGAGATCAGCGAGAACCGCGTGGCGAACGTGCGCGACGAGTTGAACGAAGGCGACCAGATCCTGGTGAAGGTACTGGCGCTCGAAGGCAACAAGATCAAGCTCAGCCGCAAGGCGATTCTGCGCGAGCAACGCGAGAAGCTCAACAAGGCGCAAGGCGGCGCTCCGGCCGAGGAAGGCGCTGAGCCTCAAATCGAGGTGCGCAGCGAGAATCGCGGCCCGCGTCCCGAAGGCGCCGCCGCCACCGACCGTCCGCCACACAGCGATCGCGGTGACCGTCCGCATCGCGGCGGTGACCGTGACCGTGGTCCGCGCCGCGGTCCCGGCGGCCGTTAGACTGCGGCATTCCGAAGTATTCGCCGGTTGGTACGAAACGGCTCCCCTACCGGGAGCCGTTTCGCCATTTCAAGGGGGCGTCGAAATAGATTGCGGGATGTGTGGCGCGCTCTCGTTCGAAAATCACTCCGAAATGAGAAGAACGGAGCCGCGCGACCGCGAGGGAGCGGTGCATCCGAAAGTGTTTTCTGATACGGGATCGCGTTCAACTGGTATCGGAGCCCTGCAATTCAGGAGTGTTTGCCTGATGCCCCTGCGCCCCAAAATCATCGCGCGCAGTTGCGATCCGAAGGCCAAAAGAGCAACGGAGTTGCTCTTTCTCAGACCCAAGTAACTGATTCTAAAGGAACGAAAGCAGAGAAAACGGCCACTCGATGCTCTCTTGCCCTCACGGAGGCCCGGGATGCATCGTCAGAAATCAGACCGGAGTCTGGAGCCCGCGCCCCGCATTTGATGCCGTTGGACCTCAAGTTGGTACGAGCAACTGCGAACGTCAAAGAGCGGCCCGTCACGCAATGAGGCGGTTGGCCGTTTTCTGACATTTGTAGCTGGGTGCTGATCCAGGAGCAGGATCAATGGATTGCAGAAGATGGGAAGCCGGTCTAGAACGCCGATGCGAGCGTCACGCGGCAAAGGCGTTCAGCGCGCTTGCTCTCTCAGCTTTTCAATCATGATCTGCGCCATCTCCGCGGAGATTTGGATTTCTCCGCTGAGCCCGAGCCCCAGGCGGCCGCCACCCAGGTCTGCGAACTGCGCGCTTTGGATCGCCGCCAGACTATGGATCGCCGGCGGCAGATCCGCCTTCAGTTTGCCGAGGCTTTTCTGCAGAGCGTTCGCCATTGCGTCGTGCATCTTTTCGCGGATCAAAGGGCCGGCCGGCTCGGAACGCAACAGGTCGCCCAAAGCCCCATCCGCCTGGACGGAGACCACCTCGCCCGAGAGCTTCAGCGTCTCGGAGTTTTCAATCGCGGGCGTCAGCCGGACTTGCACGGTGCCTTCGCCCGCGATCAATTTTGTGATCATCTGCCGGCCAAGCGCTTTGGCACAGACATACCTCTCCGCATGGACTCTCGCGGTGAGGAGCGCGTCCGGTGCGCCCGGCGTGAGTTCGGCGTGCTCCAGGTTGAGCCGCAGTCCGCAGCGGTTGGACTGGTCCAAGTGTGCCCGCAACAGCTCCGTGACGTGCGCCTGCAAGTCCGACAGATCCGCCTGAAGCTTCACCTGGATGGACCCCTGCTTTTGAGGAGCGGCGCCAGTCGCAATCGTCCCCGACACCGTGACTCGCAGGGGCTGGTCGTCGATATCGACGGTCGTGGAGACAGGCGGGATGCGGAACGTCTCTCCGGCGGCGGTCAGCGACCCTATCGTCCACAGGGCCGCGACTCCAAACGCAATGAGCTTGTTCAGTCTCAAGTTCGATAGACGCAGCGCGATAGCCCACTGGTTGCAGGCACGTTGCTTAGGGTTTCCGTCCAAACTGCAGCCGGCGGCCCAGAATCATCTTCACCAGCAGGTGATCGGTGCCGCTCGTCATGCCCACACCGACGCCGAGGTTGAACTCCCATTTCGGACTCAGATTCAGATCAATCGCCGGCATGATGGCCTGCTGCTGATCGCGGATCGGGTCGAAGCCCGTGACGGAGCCGACCGCGCCGTAATATTCGATGCCCGCGCTGACCTTCTTGGAAAGCTCGTAGCCGATCTTCACGTTCGGTGAGAAGGTGACTCCCTTGCTCACTTCAGCGCCGTGGAAGGAGCGATCGAGAACCGGGTTGAGACAGAGATACCACGGTCCTATGGTCTTGTCGACAATCGGCCGGATCTCCCACGTCCAAGTGTCAGTGGAGTAGCTGCGGCGCTGATAGCCGACCTCCATGGAGAGACTCAGTCCCACGGGCCACTTCCAGTCTTCAGGAATGCTGACTCGCGGCCGGATGTGGTCGCCGACATACTGCCAGCCTTCGCCCGCCCGGTAACTCGTGAACAGGTAAAAGCCCGTCTCAAACCACGGCGTGAAACCTTGCGTGATCTCCAGCGTCTCGTGGAGCGCATGGATATCGGGACGCACGCCATCGACCGTGTCCTTGGACCCCTGGAACGTGAAGTTGGAGTGCAATTCGACCATGGTCTGCCCCGGAGGGACCAGATCTGAGCCATACACCTGGACCTCGTAGTTGCCTTGCGCTTTGGCGACGGCGGGGAACAGCATGCACGCCGCAAGGGCGAGGCAAGCGGCCAGGCCACGCAGGTTCTGAGGGCAATGCACACTTGTCTTCACCTCCGAAGAGTAGTCGAATCCATGAGTGACCGGTGCGTGCAACGAAGGTTGGCGTCTCGATCCGAATGCGTTTGGGCGGGGACTCGTCATCATCCAGGGCGCTTGCAGTGCTTGTCTCAATCCTCAAAGATGACTTACGCTCAGCAGCCGATGCATCGGGATGGACTTCCGATGCATCACCGGCAATTCTCCTATTTCTCCGGCTCTTTGACGCGCAGTATACGGTCGGCCGCCACGTCCTTCAGAGTCTGCACTATGCCGGACGGCCACCGGATTTCGATCGAAGCGGCCGACGCGTCCGGGCCGAGCCCGAAATGTACTGGGCCGGCGCTTGAAGAGGCGTAGCCCGAGGCGTGCGTGACGTGGTTGTATTGGGTCATCGATTTCGTCGTCACTTTGATGCGCGCTCCGATTGCATCGCGGTTGCTCTTCGTGCCTTCGAGCGCAAGTTCCAGCCAGTGAGCGCCAGCGGGACTCTGGTTCATCCAGATTTCGGCGGGAGCGCTGAGCGCCGAGACGACGACATCGAGCCGGCCGTCGCCGTTCAGGTCGCCCACCGCGGAGCCGCGATGGCGCGAGGGCGGGCGTGCAGTCAGCCCGGCCTCGGCGGTCAGCGCGGCGAACTTGCCGCCTCCCGTGTTCCGGAAGACCGTATTGTGCTGCTCCACGGCGATGCGTGGGGCGGCCAGCAGGGATTGGACGTGGCCGCGCGTCACGAAGATGTCCTTCCATCCGTCGTTGTCGAAATCGAAGATCGTGGGCGAATAGCCACCCATAGACAGGCTCAAAGCGGCCATGTGGCTTTCCTTGGTCGCGTCAACAAACTCACCCTTGCCTGTGTTTCTGAAGATGGGAAAGGTCTCGTCGTCCAGCGCTACGACGCAGATGTCGGGATAGCCGTCGTTGTCGATATCGCGGAAATCCACTCCCATGTTGGAGATGAATTCGCCATTTTCACGAAGCGCGATGTTGGTCTCGAAGGCGATCTCTTCAAACTTCACGCGGCCCTTCTCGCTGACGTTCCGGAAGAACGAGTTGTAGACTTTGTCGTTAGCGATGAACAGGTCCATGCGCCCGTCCAGGTCGAAGTCGGCAACGCCGATGCCCATGCCTTTGCCGGGGTGGGCGCGCAGCCCCGATTCGGCGGACACGTCTTTAAACGTGCCGTTGCCCTGGTTTAGGAATACCTGACTGGGTGTCCGTTTGTAATACTTCGGGTGGCAGTATTCGCGATGCCCCTGATAGGGGC
>Ga0302140_10002941_pt1 | contig 22007 bp, 13 predicted proteins | sample I_Bog_E1_1_FD_202095 | JGI IMG/M metagenome (GOLD analysis project Ga0302140, IMG submission 202095) | Peat permafrost microbial communities from Stordalen Mire near Abisko, Sweden - I_Bog_E1_1 | ecosystem: Environmental > Terrestrial > Soil > Wetlands > Peat | place: Sweden: Abisko, Stordalen... | reverse complement strand
CAGAGCGGAACTCTCGCCCGCCGCCAGATCGATTCCCGCAGTGACCGTGAACGATTTGGACGAACCCGGTGCGAGCTCTGCGCGGACGGTTACCGCCGCGCTGCCGGCATTGGTCACGAGAATCATCTGCGTGACCTTGACCGCACTCTCGCCAAAAGACAGCGAATAGTCTGCCGAAGTTTGCTGCCACGTCAGTCCCGTCGATCCGTCAACGGTGTTGCCGCCGGTAAACGTGGTGGGCCATTGTGGAGCGGTGGCGGCGGAAGTTCCGGCGACAGTGACCTGTTCCAGATTGCCGTGCGAGTCGAGGACGATGTCGTTAAGTGCGTATTTGGTATTGGCCGCCCAGTCTGACGGGACCGGGTTGGTGGGCGATGTGACCTGTCCCGAAGGAAAGGTCAGCAGAACATCCCATGTCAGCCAGAAATATGTTTCGTAGGTGCCTCCGCGGCGGCCGTCGCCGGAAATGGAATTGGTCAGAACACCGGCCGGGCCGAAGAAAGCATCGCCGTCCAGGTGGAAAGGCGCCTCCGCATCCGACAAAATCATGTTCCCTTTGATGGTGAGCCGTGCGAGCACGCGGGGAGGGAACGCTAAGACGCTCAGCTCCGAGGCCATTTCGCCGATCAGTTGCTGCGCGGTAGCGGTGGGCTGCCAGAGGATTGTTTTTTTGTCGGACGACAATGTCAGGCTCGCATCCAGAATCAGCGGCAGAAAGGTGCCGGGAAGAATCGCGCCGCCGCGGCCGCCCGCATCGAATTGGCCGTAATACTGGTATTGGTAGAACCAGTCCAGAGTCAGAAAGCAGGAACCGCGAGTGATCGTGCCTGGGTTCAGGGAGCTATCGCAGACCACCTGCAATTCAGCGTCGTTTGCGAAGTAGTAGGCGGGGATCACTTCGTTGTTGCTCAGGTTTGCGAGCGACGAGGCTTCCTTGTACGGCGTTTTCCTGTACTGAATATTCGTGATGTGAACGCCTGGATCATAGTTGACGTTGAAATAGACGGACGAAGCGGAACTGCCGTTGAGGGTTGCGACCACCCGCTGATTCGGCGTCGAGTTATCGGGAGTCCAGTAGCAACTCGCGATGCCGTTGGCGTCGGTGGCGACCGAGACGGAGGCCGACGCGCCGGCAACGCCCCTGGTAGCCGATAACAAAGCGACGGAAGGAGCCACCACGGCGAACGTTACCTGCGCGGTTCCGTTGGCGATGGGCGTGGCGCCGGTGGCTACCGATACCTGCAGCGGCAGCGGCACCTGCTGGCCAGGCAGGGCATCCTGGCCGTCGCCGCCCACATAGTAAAGACCGGGAGGGCAGAGGGCGTCGAGCGCCTCCTGCACGGTGGTGCACGATCCGAGAGTGGGACAACCGCTGGGAGCGAACGCCACCTGATCGGCGGTGCTCCACTCCGCGCTGAAAATAACCGGCATGTAGATAGAAGTGCCGTCGGAATTTTGCAGGGAGGGTTCCACCACTGTGGCTATTACACGGAACGCTTTCGGCGAAGTGGATGGCGGCACGGTGGGGCTGACGGGTGCCCAGCCCGAGGGCAGCGTCCACGTGCATTTTGCGATTCCGTCCGCGTCAGTTTCGACGACCACCGCTATCACTGTACTGGGCGAAGCGTCCCCGCTGGTGAAGGTGCCGGATGTGTACTCCTGCGCAAACTTAAACTGCACCTGCACGCCGTGAACGGGCCAGCCGCCATCGGCTACGCGAACTTTGAGTGGTTCCGGAAGCGGCTGACCGGGCATCGCATCCTGCCCGTCGCCTCCAACATAATAGAGGCCCTCCAGGGCAGTCAGCGGAGGAAAGAAGTTGCGGCAATCGCCGAAGGTCCAGGAGCCTTCTTCGCTGACGATCAACCCCAGCCGGCAGTAATTGCGATCGACTCCGGAGGGCGGCTGCGGAATCGGCTCCGTGTGGGGAACCTGGAACGGAGGCCACTCGATATCCGCCGTGGTGGTGCGGGCTGGAATCAGCCACCAGGCGCGCGGCGCATAATGCCCATCGGTAAACCGCACCTGCACGCCATTTTCAATCGGCATCCATGTATTGGGCGCGATCGGGATTCCGTCGGCCTCGACGCCGGTGGCAGGCATGTCCCAGCGCTTCAGGCGGTAGTAATTGGTTGTAGGGCTCGGGGGATTGTCGATGCCGTCGAGGTACGGCTGAGGAACCGGAAGGTTCAGCGTGATCCGCCGGCTGACGGGATCGGGAGCGGGCGCGACGATCTGAGCGAGAAAGCGCCCGGTTCCATTCAATTCGTCTTCGCGATCCACGATTTCGACCCAGTCGTTGATCGCGAAGCTATGCAGATCGTCGGTGCCCAGACTGCTCACGGTGACCACATTCGGGGTTGTGGGGTTGACGCTGACGATGCTGGTTTCCACCATGCCGTTGTCGCGAGACCACACGAAAGTTGCCTCGGACTGAGCGCCGCCCCGAAAGATTTCGATGCGGTAAAGCTGGTTCTGCAGACCCTGAAATCCAGCCGAGGGCGGCAGCATGCACTTATTGGTCGTTTGCGGCGGAGGCGCGGCCTGGGCATTCATCTGTGCCGTCGTGGTGGCGTCGGCAATGAGAGACTTCCATTCCGATAGATGCGCCTGGCAAAGATTGGTGCCTGCTTTGGCGGTGATTGGAAGTATACGCACCTGCCAGACGGTTTGCAGGCGTTCGGCGGTATCGGGACCGTCGAGCGCGACCTCGCGAATGTGCGGGTCTTCGAGCGCGTTGACGGATCGCTGCCAGGCTTCGAGATAAACAATGTAATCGCCGCTTTCGAGCGAAAGACCGCTGCCCGGGGCATTGGAAGGCGGGCTTGTCACGCCAGGATTTTGGTCCGGCGAAGGATAGAACGGCTGGGTGAGATAGGTGAGCGCGCGCCTCAGCCGCAGGGCTCCCTTATTCTCCAGTGCTGTCAGCGGCGGGTCGAGCCGCAAAACCCCGTTCCAGCCGATTTCGGTGAGTTGCGCATTGACCGTGTCGGAGCCCGAGTCGGTTTTGATCTCGAACCAGTCGTCTACCTCGATGGGACGGCCATCGAGCCAGGAAGAAGCCAAAGACGCGCCCCCCGGAAAAAGACTTTTCGAGAGTCTTGACGGGCTGTACGCCGCAATCGACACCGCAATCCATTCCGGATTGATTTCGCACAACAAGCCGCCGACGTAATATCTGCCCGGATGAATAAAGAAGTCGTCTTTGGTCGGCGTCAGTGAGAGGCCGAACCCGTTTTGACCCATGGGCGTTCCGCTCGCGCCGATGACATCGCTGGTTTCAGTGTTAGTGCGGTATTGCGCCAGGGCGAGTTGCTCGTTCCAGTCGGCATCCACCTGCACGCGCCCCTGCTGCATGAGCACGCCGGTGTAGCTTTTGGTCGGATCCTGCGAGTTACGGCTGAAATCACCTGTCATAAATTCCTGCCTTTTCAAGTTGCGTAGAAAATTCCCGCCTGCAGTCCGAAGCGAAGGTAACCTTCGAGCATGGTATTCAGATTCGCGATTCGCTGCGGCTGATAAAGTCCGTTGAAGACGCCCATTTCCGCCCGATTATCCGCGCCCTGCACAATGGCCGTCCCCGACTGCGGCGCGAGCTGGCAATAGCCCGGATCGCCGAACCGCAGCGACGTGAAGGCGGGAGCGGTGGGCGAGGTATCGTTGGGGCCGGGGTAGCAGCGGAAGGCCCGTGGCACCTGCGAGCCGGGCGGAACGTAGCTGAAGCGGACGCATCCCTGCTGCAGCCGTTCCACGTTGACCGGGGCGGTCCACGGATCGTCCTCCAGCGTGCCCGCCAGAAAAATCGCATCGGAGGCCAGCGTCATTTGGCGCGTGGCGACCTTGCCGATCACAGTGCACGCGGTAATCGTGAGTGGCGCGCCGAAGCCGGTGCACGCCGGGTCGGCGTAGGCTACTTCCGTGGAACTGCCCGCGTCCACGATGCTGGCGGTGATAGTCAAAGTGTTCTCGGCCGAGATCCGCAGCGGTCCGGTGATGGAATTGTCGATTTCAATGCTCAGGTCCTCGGCTTCGGAGCGGAGGGCCGGTTCCACAATTTCAATTTGCGCCGGGGGGCTGCCGAAGGACGTGGGCATCGGCGCGAGAGTGCAGTGCGAAATCGTGAGACTCGCCAGCAGATTCGGATTGGCGCCCTTCGTGGCCGGCGCGGTGAGAGCGCCTCCGGAGATTAACAGCCCGTTGATTGCAACGCTCGAATTCAGATCTCCGCGGAATTCAAAATCACCGCTGAGCAGCAGTACGGGCCGCATTTTGTCCGCGGCCTGAATCGTAAGGCTGACGCCTTCGGGAAGCGTGACGGCGGGCGTCTCGTTGTAATATTCGCAGTTGCCAATCTCAACGATCACCGAGGAGGCGCCGCCGGAAAATTCAAAGGATGCCTGGTCGATGGCGGCCTGGATGGTGGGATAGTCCGCCGGGACATGGATGAGAACGTCGGCCGTGTCGTCTAAAGGCCGGCTATAAGGACCGCCGCCCATCTGCGCGCTGAACCCGTAGGCGTAGTTCACGTGAACCGGAGCGGGAGGCGGCATCGCAGAGGGAAACGCAATACGGCCGAGCTGCGGGTCGATCGCGATCGAATGCTGCGGCGCATGTGCCCAGCCAATGACATTGCCGTAGGCATCCGTCAAATCGGACAGATTACAGGCGCAAACCGGAACAGACGGAGAAGCGGCAGGCGGATCGATCCAGAGACTCAGATTCTGGCCGTAGTAGGAACTGAATCGCGCATACAGCATGTGGCGGCTGATGGGCATCGGGACATCGAGCGGCGTGACGCGGCGGCCCGTGATGGGCGTTCCCGGCGGCGCGGTAAAAAGCGGCGTATCCCTGCCGAGAGCATCGAATTTGTAGCGGAAGTCATCCACCTGAAACGCAGGCGAATTCTGCATCGGTTCGGCGAGCAGACGCCACAGATAGATTCCGATGTTGGGGATATTGAACTTGCCGAGGCCGGCGGAAATGCTCCGCATGTCGGCAGTGCGCGCTTTGGTATCGAACGGCGTTTCGGGCAGGCCCCAATCGACGCATCGCACGTCGGCCATCGACAAATTCTGCGGCCGGATATGATTCATGAACTGCGTAGTGCAGAGTAGCTGGAAATATTCGACGATATTCGCCGGCCAGCCCGTCACATCATGCGCCAGTTGTTCGAGGCCGTAGGCGGTGCCTTTGCGGCGGCGATTGCCGATGGTGTCGGCTACCGCAGCCCGCAGGCTGTAAGGTGTTCCGGGAAAATCGCTGAGCCCCTTCGAGCCCACCAGGTCTCCGATATAAGGCACCACCCATTCCTGGCAGGTTTCGATGAACAGATCGTCGTAGGACTGGTAGAGACTCTCCTGGAGCACTTCGATTTGTTCCGCCAGAATCGCGATCAGCGATTTCAGGGGACCGCGCTGCTGCTTATCCTGAAGTGTCGCCAGCTCTTGCTGCTGAGACGGAGTGAGACCGTTGAGATCCAAAAGCAGCGAGGCCAGTTGCTCCTGATCCGCCGGATCGAGCGTATTGCCGGATTGCAGCGCAATGTTGGCATCGCGAATGCGATACACCGAGGGCAGCAGGTTATAGATCGCATTGAGATCGAGCGGCGTCATGACGAAGCGGTCTCCATGTTGAGCGCGAGGGGCGCGGAATCGAGCGTGAGTAGTTGGGCGAGACTGGCGGCCCGTGCGCCGGTTTGCGGAATATTCGCGGCCAGATACTGGTTCAATGGCGGGGGCGTGGTGGTATCGGTGGAGAAGTATAGAGCGGTTACGAGGACTCCCTCCACACCGGTCACATTCTGAATGGTTGCGATCACTTCGCTTAAATTCACCGGCTGGCCGAAATCACAGGCTTCGAACGAAAATGCGGACTGGAGCGCGGCCACCACTTCGGTCTGCACATCGTTGAGGATGAAGTCCGGGGAGACCGTGACCGTGGCGGCGAGGCGGAAATAGATTGGGCTGTAGGCCTGTAGCTGCAGCATCACGTAAGGCTCCGAAGCGGCCGCGATGGCGTTCTGCAGGGCGGTGCCGGTGTCGTCTGTGGGCTGAACGACCGCGCCATTGACGCCAGCCACGGTCAGCAGCACCATGCGCTGCTCGCCGCTCCAGATCCATACTGCGAGCGCTTTACTGACGCCGAGAAATGCATTCGAAAAATCCTGATAATCTTCGAGCGACACGATCCGGTCGAGCGTCATGATGGTCAGGGTGGCGTTGGACCGTGCATCGTCAATCGTCTCCGCATCCTGTGCGCCATAGGATGCGAGCGGATTGGTGGCTGCGCGAACGCCCAGCGGGCGCGAGGTCAGCATGGAAATCTGATTGGCGTCAACGAGCCCAGGTGTGCCGATTCCGGTTCGGTATGTCGCCGTGACATTCGCCGTGCCGGTTGGCAGCCGTGAGCCCGTCAGACCGTCGGGAAACGTTACGGTAGTAGTGGCATCGCCGTTCTGGGTAGTGGTGAAAATGTGCTCGGCCGGACCGTGTCCATAGAACCAGGGGACCTCGGTCCACTGTTCGCCGTTGACCCAGATTTGTAGCGAGCTCTGGGCGCCTGTCGAGGATCCCGCGGTGGTGTAGGTCAGCGGCGATTGTTTGAGCGTGAAGCTCTGGAACGTCTGCGTACCGTCGCCATTACCCAGAATTTCGTTGACCGTAGCCCCGTTGGTGGCATTCGCGACATTCGCGTTGATCTGGACGCTGGAGCGCACGTATTTGTTGTTCAGCGGTTGCGCAAGCGTGATTACCGTGAGGCCGCAGAGCAGCTGCACGCCGAGAAGCGTACAGATTTCCGATGCCAGAACGCCGGGGAGATCCATGCGCTGTCCGCTGAGCACGATGGTCTGGCCCACTGTCAGCCCCAGGTACGCCTGATTCAGCGTGATCGGAATGATGGCCCCGTCCGCAACGCAGTTGGTAAGGGTCAACATGGCCAGCGGCAGTTCTTCGCTCTGGCAGAGGATCGCGGTGGAGCGGATATCGTAATTGCTCAGCTGGCTGGTGTCGGAAACGGTTAGCATGGAGACTTTCGCTGTGCTGTTGAAGTCGTTGTGGGTGGTTGTAGTCACAGTCTGGACTTGCAGAGTCACAGAGCCGCCACCATCGTCCTGCAGCACGATCCAGCTCCCGGGCAGAATCTGCGAATACACCGCATCCAGATAGATGGGGCCGTCCCAGAAACTCAGATTCGTACCTGGCGGCACCGGGTCGTAAGAGGCTGGCGGCGAGAGTTCCGGAAACGCGATGACAGGCAGGTTGAATCCGAAGCCGGCGGCTTGCTGGCGAAATGCGAACACCTGTCCGGAAGGAGACTGATTCGTGGCGGCGACCTGCTGATTGATGGCGGCCTCCAGTTGCTCAATGGGCCACTGATTCATCTGCGAGAGAAGCACCAGCGTGCTGTTGTCCCAGTTGTATTGCAGTATGGTTTTGACGGTGGCCAGGCTGAGCGGGACCGGGGCCGTGCCGACAGAGCCGACCACGCCTGTCTGCTGCTGGCAGGCCGCAGGCGTTCCCGCCGGAATAAGGGAATTCAGGGCGACCTGAGTGGTCTTACCATCTGCCAGAACCGTTGCTTTGTTCACGGTGCTCAATAGCGGCGCCGGGCTTCCCGAAGGCGGACGGATCAGCAGAGTGTCGCCCGGCTTCAGATTGGTGGCGGCGCTGGCGATGAAGATCCGGCAAGTCTGGCCGGAGAGATTGCTCAGATTTTGCGGCACGCCCGACTGCGGCGGGATGGCATTCCAGGCCGGCTGCGCCTGAATATCCTGCGACGTCTCGAACGGCTGGGGGAGCTGGGTCGGATTATTGGGAATGCTTTGTACGCGTGTGCCCGCGGGAATCGTGACGGAAGAGCTTGTCACTGGCACCACCTGGCCGTTGCCCGCTCCGGTGAGGGCAGGACCGAACGCGCCCGTTGCGGGATCGATGGTGAACGCGAGCGAGGTATTGGCCGCGACTCCCGGCGATGGTTCGTAACCTACGAGATTCGCCAGATCGACCACCGATTGACGCTGCACTGCGGTGCGCAGATAGGATTCGTTGCCGTAACGCTCGGTGTAGAAAGTCAGCACGTCCGCCATCACGGAGAACGCATCCAGCAGCCCGATGGTGAAATCGTCGTCTTCTCGGGTGGTCAGCTCGCGCAACTGCGGCTGGCCCGAGAGCGAGATGCGCGCCTGGAGCGTATCGTTGAATTGCTGATACGTGCCCACGCGATAGGAAATCGCGGAGAGCCCGGGGCGGTTATCGGGCGTCTGGGGCGTTTCCTGCGAAATACCCGCGCAGCAACCGCAAGTGCATGTTCCTCCGCCTGAGCAAGCCATATTATTGCCCTCCCGCGACGCACAGCTTCAGAATGCCGTGATTCGGAAAGTTCGGATCGTTATCGAGCCGTGCGATTTCGAGAGCATCCATCACCAGAGCGCCCGTGGACACGGCGTTTGTGGAGCACTGGCCCTGTCTTTGAAAGCGCGTGATGCTCACCGAATCCACACCGGCGGTATTCTGTACCAGCGCATAGATCGGACTCAGGTAGATGGTCTGGCCAAACGTGAAATTGTCGGGATAAAACGCGCCCACCGTGCCATCTGGCAAAATGCGGTTGCTCAATACGTTCAGCAGCGCCTGCTCCACATCCCTGGACAGATATCCAGGCTGCACGCACACCTGCATTTGCAGTTCGAGCGAGACATAGATGGGCGCCATCACCGCTACGTCATGGCCCGCCATACGATAGAGTTCCATGCCGGTCTGTATCTCGCTCGCGTCCGCCGCTGAAAGTGTCTCGCTGCCTTCCGGATCGGCGCTGACGAACACCGTGCGCCAGCTGCCGGTCCAGCGGAACGTGCCCATGGCCTGGGAGAGCGATGGATCCACCCGCACGGCCGTGGCGCCGTAATCCTGCGCGGTCACGGCGCGTTCCTGGGTGCGGAAAGCGATTGGAGCCAGTTGCCGGACCTGAGAGAGCGGCTGCGGGTCGATTCCGCCGCTCGCCGGCAGAGGATTCGTGAACGACGTGATGTACGGGTTCGATAGTTCCGAAAGCAGCACCGGATTGTTGGTGGCGACCAGCGCCAACGCGTCCGCGCCAATATTGCCGGCCGTCCCATTTCCAATCCTATAGGAGGCCTGGAAGACGGTATCGGTGACCGGTGCCATGCCGTAGACGGAATTTCCGAAGCGCAGGGAAGCGCCGCCGTCGTTGTCGATCTCGGCTACGAATAATGGGTCGTTGGGTCCGGCATTAAGCAGGTCGGCTGCTACTGTCCAGGCGTAGCCAGACTGGTCCGTGAGGCTGACGACCGGCAAAAGGCCATCCACCACACGCGAGTTGAGCGCTACGTTCGCCGCCGCGGCTGGATCGTAGGGATCGGCGAAGGTCAACGGCGCCTGCGCCAGCGTCGGGTTATACCGGACCGGCTTCGGTGTCACCGGCGGAGGATGCGAACAGCGGTCGCCGATGGATGGCTGCGCCAGGGTCAGTGCTGGATTGACCCCCGGTACGGGGGGCAGCGCTTCAGCCGCGATCGTCTGGCCGTTATCGGCCAGGGCATTGTTGCCGAGCGCAACGCTTACGTTGTCGTAGTAGCTGGCGCCGTACGAACTGGAGAGGCAAAATGCGAAGGGCAGCTCGTCACCGGCGGCCCATTCGATTCCGGTTACGTTTACAACATTCGAATTTGGCGGGTCGTCGAACTGGCCGCCGATCGGATCCTGAAGGGGGGTTACGGATGTCAGGCGCACAGCCCAGCGATGAGCCGGATCGGCATCGGCGGCCTGGCCCGTGTCCGGCCCCTTCGCTTCCACGAAGATCAGCACGTTTCCCGGCGCCAGGTTGGGCAGCGAACCGCGCAGCCACGCGCTGGTCGCGCCGGCGGGTAAACAACATTCCCGGTCGCCCCATGTATAGAAACAGATTTGGTTGTGTTCGGCGTACAGAGTGGCGCCTTCCATGAGCTCGAAAACCTGCGGACCCTCGCTGATGGCTTGTGTATAGGCGCTCGAAGTAAACGACAGGATCGGACCGGGCTGACTGCCAGGAGTGAGAAGCTGTGTCGTTACAGGCGCGACGTTCAACGCTTCCACGTCCGAGCGCACGTTGAAATGCACCCAGGTTCGCGCATTTCGCCCGTCGTGCATCGGGTAATCGATCAGCCGCACATGCCTGCGCACGGAAGTTCGCAGGCGCGCTGTAGACAGATACGCCTCAGTGGCCACGGCGTCCTGCTGATAGCTCAGATAATCGCCGATGAACGCCAGCAATTCGAGCAGCATCTGGCCAAGGTCCGCCGGATGCGTCTCCTGCCACTGCGGTACAATCGCGGCCATGCGGTCCTGCATGAGACCGAGGAAGCTCTTGAAATCCTTCGCAAGATACGAGATGTCGATGGGCGTTGCCGTAACCGGCGGGCAGTCTTGCACCGGCTGGCAATCGAGCGTGCCGGGGCAGGACACCTTGAACGAAAATCCGATCGACGAAAGCACGAAGTCGATTCCTGGCGGTGGCTTCGTGGGGTCCGCCGTGCTCACAAGGCTGAGCGTGTAGGTGGAGAAATCGCCCGGCCCGTTGACCTGCACCACCAGACAGGTCGGATCGCCCGGCGATGCGAAGCCGTCTTCGTTAACGTTCACCGGCGCGACATTGGTAATGCTTTCGCCGCCGGTGATGGTCACGTTCCCGATGGTCAGCTGGCCCGGGGTGAGCGGAATGATGAAATAGACGCGCAGCGTGAGCTGGTCGTCCGACACATCGATGTAATCGATACCGTTCCAGATCTTTTGTGCGGCCAGAATGCTCCGGCGGCGGTCGTCGCAACAGGCGTAGATCACGAGTTGGCGCCTCCCTGTGTGAACTGGGCCACCGCCTGCTGCTGCGAAGTCCGGACTGTGTACTGTACCGTCACTGTGAGCTGGCTGTTATTGACGCTCACCGCGACGCTGGTCAGATCGATCACATCCCCCAGCGCCTGCTGCAGCGCTCCCTGCACCAGAAACTGCGTCGCCGTTGCCACTTCGCTGCTATTGGGCGCGAACACCATCTGCAGCAGGCCGCAGCCGAAGTCCGGACGATTGACACGCTCGCCCGGCGCCGTGAACAGCACTTCTTCGATCATCTGGCGAATATGATCGTTGTCGTTCGCCTGCGCGGTACGTCCGCGCCCATCGAAGCTGTATGGATACGCAATATTCATCGCAAGCCTCTAAGTCGCGATAACTCTGGTTTGGGTGGAACTGGTGATCGTGGGTGTTCCGGTCGGCACGCAAATTGCCTGGCTGTCGAAAAGGAGCAGTGGCAAGCCGTTGGAAGTGACGCGGACCGAGCCCATCATGAACTGCGCCGTCACGCAGGGTCCGTTGCCGGCGGGCGGAGGCGGCATGGCGCATCCCGCCACCACGTACGGCGCCGAAAGCGTGGTGGTCGGCATGCCAGACACCAGCACCTGCGGGTTCATCACGGTTGGCTGGGCCTGGCCCCCGTGTGCACACATGACCATCGCGCCCTGATGAAGTATGAATCCCGGCATATTCCTCCTTACGTGATCACCAGCGCTGTCTGGTTGATCGCCACCGTCGTCCCCGTTAATGTCAACAAGCCTGTGGTCTGAATCGTGATGCCGATGTCGTTGACCAGAATCATCGACGTACCCGCCGCGCTCTTGAGCATGACTCCCATCGCCGGAACGTCGCTCACCACGATCGCGGTTTGCCCCGCGGTCTGCAATACGATGTTCGGCGAAACGGGCAGACCGGCCAGCGCCAGTGTGGGCACACTTGCCGGAGCCCCCCAGCGGCATCCGACCCAAATCGGATAGTCGGGATCGCCTTTTTCGAATTCGATCCACACGCCCGTGCCGATGGGAGGAACCAGGTAGACACCCATGGGCGGACCAGTGGGGCCCGCCAGCGGAACGCACGGCACGGCCCAGCTGGAAGGCGCGAGCGAGAGCACGTCCGGCACCTCCACCATCAACCGGCCCTGTTGCAGCGGATCGATATTGTTGATCACCGTACCGCGATACTTGCCGAAAAACTTCTGATCGCTTCCCGTCATACTGGCACCGAAGGAGTCTGTGAAACCAGACCGTCGCGGGACACCGTAAAGCTCTGCTTGTACTCTCCGCGCTTGATATTGTGGGTCACTGTTCGCACGTAATAAAGACCGTCGTAGGTGAGGCCGGCGCCGCGCACGCCCACCATCTGGAAAGCCCGTAAAACCTGCCCGTAGCGAAGCACGTTCAGCGTGCCTGAACCGGTGACCGCTTCGCCGGTCTCGCTCGCTCTGGCCATCGAAAGGGCAATTGCTTCGATGGAGTTCAGGTTGCCGCCCTCGGGTGGATATTCCCACTTCATCGGCGCGGTCAGGCGTGCGCCCAATGGCGGACGAAGCAGGCTGACGTTGGGCACCGGTATGGGGATCGGAATCGTTCCCGTGATCGGGTCCATGATGGTCATGATGACAATTTTTTTCGCCAGGCCGTCGAGGGAGAAACTCAGGCTTTCGACATTAGTATTTGCATCCATATTGATCGTTAAAGCCGGCTGCGGCACCGGAATACTGATGTCGGGGCCGAAATAAAATATGCTGGACCCGGGCGCGGGTCCCGGCTGCAGATAGTAGATGTAGCCGACCTGTTGCGCCAGTTTCTTGATGTAGGCGAGATCCGATCCGGTCTGGCTGGGAATTTTGTCCGTTGGAATGGGAACGTCGTCGAACAGCGGCGGAATCACCACCGGGATGATGCCGAACATCGCATACTTGGCAACAATCAGGTTGACCCGCGCCAGGATGGGCATCCCCGGATAGCGCAGCAATGGAAACTGGATAACATCCATCAGCACCGTGAGATCCTCGCCCGTGAGTGTGATGGTCGATTGTCCCGCTTCATTGCTGGGAGCCACTTCGTGGCGCGTCACGATGCCGTCGATAATCACGTTCGGAATGCCGCCAAGCGTAGCCACCAGAATCACGCGCGTGGTTCCCGGATCCATAAAACCCGCCGGCAGCAGCGTTTGCCGCAGCGTCGACTTCTTGTTCATCGAAAACACCAGCTGAAATCCGCTGCGTTCTCCGCCAGTGTTGACCTGCGCGCTGATCAGGGCGTCCACCACCGTTTTCGGCGCGGGAACCGGCACCATCGGGCCCATGAACAACGATAAGTAGACGCCTTTAAGCACGGCTGGGCCCCGGAATACCCTGCGGCAGGGTGATATCGATGGTCGACCCCACTTCGTCGGTGAGGTCGAAGGGAGACATCGCGCTGTTGGCATCCGCAATCCGCCAGAACTGCGTGGGATCGTCCAGATACTGCGCGGTGACGTTATCCAGACGATCGCTGTCGGTCACCGTGTGCTGCACCAGAAGATCGTATTCGTCGGGCTGCGGCAGCACCCTTCGCGAGACATAACTATACTGCTGACCTGTAGGCGACGTCCAGGTCAGTGTCGGAAGTTTCGCGTAACGGCTGGTTGGATCGAACATATGTGGCCTCAGGCAGAATTACTTCTAAGGAAGACTGACCACTCCTAACGATCCGAGTGAAACCGATCCGGTCATTGCGGCCAGCCGCTCCTTGCTCTGCTGGTAAGCCAGGTAAATCTGATTTCCCTTTTCGTCGAAGTTCAGATCGTTAACGCTGAGTACGCGCATGCCAAGGCTGACCTTGGCGCGGATCGGGTTTAGATTGGTGTCGAAAGCTTCTTCTGCCACGCTGAATTCGGTGAGACGCACAGGCACTACGCGGCTGGCGCTCCAGACGAACAACGTCAGCGGCGCTTCCATCGGCGCCACTTCGATGGTCCCTCCCATAGCCATGTTGTTGTCGCTCTGAATCTGCGCGCTGGCCGGATAGATCAGCGTTTCGAGCGCCGCCAGTTGCGGATGCAACCCGTATTGCAGGGTGAGCGGATCCTGATTCTCCAGCAGATCGGTCGCGTCCAGCTCCGCGTCCAGTTTGATGGTTTCCACCGGCGGCCCGGTGAGCCGCAACGCGTCCAGCCGGTCGCCCGCTTCTCCGGTGGCGCTGCGAATCTGCAGCGAACGGCTCAGCGAATCGGGATTGTACTGCATCGAGATCACACGCTGGATCGCCAGCGAGACGGAATCTGCTACGACGATTCCGGCCCGCAGGAGTCTGGGAGATCCGGGAAAACCCGACTGGCTTTGGCTCATCTTGCTTCCTTTTGGGCGGGCTGGCCCGCGCCTGCAAACGTCTTATCCACCATCTTTTTCGGATCGAGCGTCGGAGTGACCCACTCGATAGAACTGAATGGCACGCTGAAGGGCTGGCCCGATTGATAGTGGATCGGATTTTTCAGTTTCAGGCCGAACTGCTGGCCGGTGTCGTAGCTGTAGGAGGCCAGCTTCCAGTCCCATTCCCACGTCTTACTGAGGTCGACACCCAGCACCGACCGGCCAAGCTGGGCCTTGACAACCGCGTCCAGTGCCATCGTGAGGGCCAGGCCAGCCAGCATCTCGAAATTCACGTCGACTCCAAAGCTGCCCTCGGCATACTCGAGGGTCGCTGTGGAAGAAACGTGAGCGCCGAGCGCCGCGGTCGCTGTGAGCTTAACGCCTCCGCCGATCGACGCCACGGCCAGATTCAACTGGACTAACGCGTCGATGCTCCCGGTGACATGAACGTTGAGCGGGATGTTCAGCGTGGAGGTCGCCTTAATTTTCAGATTTGGATTCTCCGCGAGCGGATCGAGGTCCCCTGTGATCTTCGTATCGACCAGTTCCCCTGGTCCCAGCGCGTACCCCGCGGAGAGAGCCGCATCGAAACGAACCTCTACGCCGCCGACACCGGGAACAGCCAGGCCCGGAATCGGCAGGCTTACTCCGACATCGAAGAATTTATAGTCGCCCTTGATCGCGTCGAACAGCTTAATCGGCTTGGGGTGCTCCAGTGCGCCTGTCAGATGGACCTGCTGCTTCTCATTGATCGCGATCCCCGCTGTCCCAACGAGCTCCCTGGTGAACGGGTAAGTAATCGACCCGCTGCCCGAGAACGCGGGCTCGCCCCCGGCCTCGGCCTGGTGCATATTGACGTGCAGATTCCCGGTGATTTTCCCTCCCGGCCTGTGCATGTTGATGTCGCCGGTGCCGGAAAATTTTCCATCTTCATAGACAAGGTGAATCTTTCCGTTCAGTCCATGAAATTCAAACGTTGTGTCGGCTTCGCCGTGGAGTTTATCGCCGTCGTACAGGATTGTTATGTCCAGCGGCTTCGTGGCGCCAGGCGGCTTGACTGCGCCCTTGCCGATGATAGACCATTTCTTATCCGCATACGCGACTGTGGCCGAGACCCCCTCGGGCCCCGTCCCCGGCACATCGAGCGATACCGTACCATTCGCGCTCATTCCCTGATCGTTGATGCTGACCGAGATGTGGCCGCCCTTCAGGGGTTTACTGGGAATAATATCGATTTCCGTGCCGCCAGACCATTTCCCGCCCTGATAAAGAATGTGTACGGCGGCATCCTTCACTCCCGGCAGAAACAGCTGTGCGGTTGTCTTAAAAACGAGACCCTGGTCGTCGGCCGAAGCAAGAAGCTGGCCTTTGAGCAGTTGGCGCCTGGGGGCGTCGAGCGAAAAATCGAGCGTGGCCGAAGGCAGAAATTTGGGGCCGAGCAGCAACTCTAGTTGCCCCTTCTGGATCTTGACGCCAGGGATCGGCATCAGCTTCTGGAGCTTTTCCGCGGGAATCGGTACGAGAAGCCTGAACTCCGTCTTATTGAACAAGACCTGGAACTTCGGCAGGAACGTCAAAGTCGGCTGGATCGTCCCGCCTCCGGAGATCGAGCCGTCGTCTTCGAGATTGAGGCTGTCGATCGTCAGAGCGCTCAGAAATTTGTATTTTGCTACGATCCTGGGTTTCTTGCCCGCCAGCGTGAGTTTGCCATCGGGAGAACGTTTCAGATCGAAGGGTTCTCCCCCTGTCAGCGAATCCGGCAGTGCGGTCTTGCTCCCCGGCTTCGGGTCCAGCTTAGCGGAGACAGTACCTCCGTCCGTGGGGTTTTTCGCGTTTTGCTTCCACTCGATCAGCGTCAGGCCCGGAATCAGTGCCGAGGCTTCCTTGTTCCTGGGATCGGTGGCGGCTTGCAGCTTGACGGGCGACTCCTTCGCAGTGGCGGCGACCATCGTAGCCGAAGAACTTCCGGCCAGTAGCGGAAATTCGATTCCGCCGGTCGTTTTGGCCACCGGTGCTGCTGCCCCGGCCGCTTTTTTTTCAACCTCATAGCACTTTCCGGGCTGGGGAGCGAGCGGATCCACTGAACCTTTCGCGACCTTGGGGTAAGTGATTTCGACTTTCGTCGGGTCTTTTGTGCTCCGGGAATTCTTATAGAGAGCCGCCTCGATTTCCCTGGCCTTCCTGCTGATTTCCCCGCGGATTTTGCCGCCGCTCGACGTATTCGGGCGTGAGTCGAGCATCTGCATATTGTCGGGTTCGTTTTCGCCGCCAATTTGTAGTTCTACAATGTGATCGACTTGGCATGTCTTTTTGTCGGCCTTCGGTGGATTGAAGCTCGCCGTATCGCCTCCCGCGGCTTTCCACCTGGCACCAGGGTCTGGATCCGCGTCCCAGTGTACTTTTTTCAGCCAGAGCGCCCTCTTGTCCGGACCGTTCTCACGCGGGTTGGCGTTCCGCCCCAATTTCCAGTCGTAGGTGGCCTTCAGTTTCCCGGCCGCAGCCCAGGCCTCCCACTTGTCGATGACTTCGCCCTTATTGGCCGGTACCGGGAACGCTTCGCTCATCTTCGCGAGTACGGTATCGTCTTGCAAAGTGTACTTCTCGACGCCGGCCTTCTTCAGATCGTCATTCGCATCTTCTTCCTTCGGACTCGTGGCCGTCGTACTTTGCGTCTTCGCAGCCCGCGACAGAATCGGTCCCGAGGCGGCCGTGGCGAGCATACTCAGCGGGGCCCCCGAGCGGTGGACCACCGCCTGTGCGACGCTCGAGGCCTCGTTCTCCAGATGGTTGTATTCCGGCGTATCGCCCAGACGAAGTACCGGAGACGCGGGTCCCGTTCCACGCTGTTGTACCGTGTGCGCGAGTTCATGCGCCAGCAGATTTCGCCCAGGCCCGGAATGCGGATCGTACTTGCCGGAATCGAAAACAATGTGCTGGCCGACTGTGTAAGCGTGCGCGTCCACCGCTCGCGCCGATTCCGCCGCGGTTGGATCTGTGTGGATCCGGACGCCGCCGAAGTCTCTGCCGAAGCGCGGTTCCATGAACGAGCGCGCCGGAGCATCCAGAGGACGTCCGGGAGAATCCAGCACACGGTTTACTGTTGCCGGTGCAGTGGCTGTTCGTGCTGGCCCGGCGGCCTTACGCTGCAAAACGGGTTCGGCAGCTTTCCTTTTACACGTATCGCACTCGCCGCCTCCGCCCGCGCAGGAACACGGCCGTTCCTGTTGCGGTGCACGCACAGGAACTGCGCCAGCCCTGGGTTTGGAATCGGCCGATGCTGTGGTCTGCGTCGAACTCATCGGCGTTTCCCCTGAGAAGCGGACAGTACCGTAGCGGCAAGCTGTTCGCCGATCGCCACCGGGTCGCGGCCGGAGCGTACCTGCATTCGTGCGCTCAGCGCGTCTACGGAGGACTGCTTCTCCCAGCCCGTCGGCAGCTGTCGCGTCAGCAGCGAACGCAGTTCTCGCTCAAACGATGCCGCGATACGCCGCTCCGAGCCTCTCGCAAATCCGTTCAGAGCCAGTTCGCCGATCCGCACCTGAACCGCGCCGCGACTGCGAACCGCTGGCGCAGCAGCGGTGGCCTGCCGGCGGAATTGCGATTGCCATGCCGCCCGTCGTTGCGCGCGGGCTGTAGGTGCCGGCTTCAACGCCACCCTCCTACTTCGTTGTCGCTCAGCGCGCGATCCAGCTTGGAACATTCGCGCCGCGCTGCGATCAACAGATGCCTCATGCGCAACGGTTCATTCGCCTCCGCTGCAATGTATGCCGCGCCCAGCGCGATATTGCGGATATTGCCGCCCGGCACATTCAGCTTCGCCAGTTTGTCGAAGTCGATTCCATCGACCGGCAGCGCGGGCGGGAACATGCGCTGCCAGATGCGCCGCCTTTGCGCGGGATCGGGAAACGGAAAGTGCACCACGAACCGGATGCGGCGCAGAAAAGCCTGATCGAGAGCGCCACGCAGATTCGTTGTGAGCAGCGCCACCCCGCGATATGCTTCCATGCGCTGCAGTAAATAGCTGACCTCGATATTGGCGTAGCGGTCGTGGCTGTCGTGAACTTCGCTTCTCTTGCCGAACAGCGCGTCCGCTTCGTCGAACAGCAGGACCGCGCCTGTGTTTTCGGCCGCGTCGAAGACGGAGCGCAGGTTCTTCTCGGTCTCGCCGATGTACTTGCTGACTACCTGGCTCAGGTCGACGCGGAAAAGATCGAGATCCAGCTCGTTTGCCAGAACCTCGGCCGCCAGGGTTTTACCCGTGCCGCTGTGTCCGCAGAACAGCGCCGAGGCGCCAAGGCCGCGAGGCGTCTGCGCGGCAAAGCCCCATTCCTGCAGGACCCTGTGTTGATTGCGCGCCTGCGCCACCATCGCGCGCAGCGTCTCGATATTGTTTTCCGGCAGAACCAGGTCTTCCCACCGGGCGTTCGTGACCACGCGCTGCGCCAGCCCTTCCAGGACGGGCCTCGATTCGGCGCGGCACATATTGCGGATTTCGTCTTTGATATGCCCGGGCTTTTCGCAGGTGCTGTGCGCGATGCGGCCGCCCATATCGAAAATGCTTTCCGCTTCGAGCGAGAACTGCGCGCCCAGTTGGCTGAGTTCCCCATTCAGCGGTTCGGCCTTTTCGCCGAGAGCATAGCGCCACAGCGCACACTGTTCCGCCGGTCCGGGCCGATCAATCGCGAATGAAACCACTCCGCGCGAATGGGGTTGCAGCCGCGCCTCGCCTGCCACGATCGTGACGCCGGGAAACCGATCCGTCACGAACCGCGCGCCTTCCTGTTCAGTCGGATCCGCGGACTCGCAATCGATCATTAGACCGCAATTGTTGAGAACCGAATCGCGCGCCAACAGCCGTATGAGAGTGGTGCGCTCAGCCGACGCTCTGGGAATTCGGGCCGCCGCGAGAAAACGCAATCGCAGACCTGCCGATGCGCACGCAGCCGCGGCGATGCGTCGCTTGTCGCGAGCCGCGTTGCCGTGCAGCACGACAACGGGAGTCGCTCCCTCGCCGCGCCACACCTCCAGCAGACCTTCTGCGTACGCGCGGTAAGACTCCGGCAGCGCAGCCGGCGGCGTCGGCGTTTCAAGAAGGGAATCGAGCCTTTCGTCAATCGTTCCCGTTCCCATCAGGAAATGCAGCACTGCTTCGTCGATGCGCAGCGGCGCCGAAGTCAACGTATCCGCCGGGCCAACATCCAGCAAAAGCCATCGCCGCAGCGGGCCCCGGGGCTGAATCGCACTCCAGTGCGCATTAGCCAGCGAAGACATGGCGAGCCCGAATGTCGGATAACGGAGCCGTGTATCGCTATGCATTGCGGCGCACAACTCGCAGACATCCGAATCGAGTTCGGCTGCGGCTGCCAGCGCCAGAAGGTCCGCCTCAAAAGCGGATAATTCAAAGCCGGATACCAGCCGCGAAAACGGAGAAGGATTCTCCACGCTCCCCCCGCCTTCGAAGAAATCGCGCATTTTCGCAACTGCCGCCTGCAGTGGATTCTGCGAAGCCTCGGTTTGAGGTTGCTCGGGCGTGATTGTGGCGGAACTCATGAAATAGTCACCTGCGGCCCCACGAAACCGCCGCCGCTTCCTGGCGTTAGCGGGCTCTGCGCGGCATCCACCTGCACCCGAATCAGATACGTCCCCGCAGCCACCCCGCCGAATGGGACCATCAACTGCGTTGTGGGTGAGGGCGTAATCGCGGGAGGGCTTTCGAGCGAGATCCGCGGTGGAACCGGGAAGCTATACGAAGCTGGCGTCTGCGAAGGGCTGGATGCCAGTTGGTTCAGCATCACGAGCGCCGTCTGGCTCGGCCCCACCGCGATGTCCAGGTCTATTTGCAGCTGACCCGAGCGCGGATCGCTCCCACTTCCCTGCGCGTTCGTTACGATAGCGTCGAGAATGTTCGGTTGAAGTACAAACCCGGCCGGGTCCGACTCGATGCCGTTATGTGCCAGCGGCGGATCGCCCAGCATCAGCGACTGCACTACCTGCACGGATTGCACGCCCGGAAGAAGCCCGGGAGGAAGCGGTACAACGATTTGCGATCCGCTCACGCTCGTCGGTGTAGCCTCAACCGAGCCGAACTGCACTGTCGTAACCCCGCCCTGCAGTTCAGTTCCCTGCAACACGAGGATCGAATCGACAAAGATCGGTTGATTGAGCACCGGTGAAACCGGACTTACCTGCGAAAGAATCTGCGCGATTACGGGCTTCTGGAACGGCGTCACCGATATGGTTCGCTTTCGTACCGGCAGCGCCTGTTTGGTGGAGGCTTCGTTCTGGATCAGCACCACCGATATCTGGTACGCCGCCGTAGGCCGGTATTTTGCCTGGAACGCTGTCCACAGCCGCGAGATCTCCTCCGTGGTCAGAGTCTGCGGCCAGATTTTAATCAGTTCCACCTGGTCGGCGAGGTCTGATGTATAGAGATTCAACATCGCGGCGGGCAATCCTCCGCCCGCGTTCACTTCCGTCGGCGCGGCCAGCGAACGGCGAATCGCGGCACGCGGCAGTACCGGTGTTTCGTGAAGCAGTTGCATGCCATAGCCAAGCAGAATCTCGGCGTGAAACTGCTCAGCGCCATACGCGGTGAGCAGATAATGCAGATTCAGCGCCAGCGGAGGATTGTTGATCAGTTCCCCCGCCGCATTTCGCGAAGGATAGTTCACATTCCGCCACGCTTCATTCTGCGTGACGTTATAAAGGAACAGATTGAGAGCGCTCTTTGTATTGCGTTGCTCATCGACGCGATCCGGAGCGAGCGCGGTCACGATCACCTCGCCAAGCGACGATCCGATATCGCGATCGATCAGCCCGTTGTTGAGCAGATCCACCAGTACGAAGGAAACGGAGGCCACTGCCAGTGCGCTGCTCACGGACGTCCTCCTCGCCGATCGAGATAGCGCTCCAGCGTCAGACGCGGTGCGCCGGATGCGGCCGCTCGCGATGACGGCGGAGCCGCCGCGGTTGGAAAAGTGGCCTGAACCGTAACTTTGCCTATCACCACGTGCACATCGCGGGCGGCGATTTCGATTTGCGGCGGGGCGAATTGCGTGTGCAGGCCCGCCGATGGAGCGGCAGGAATCTCGCGGCCGCGAACCGGCGAATCAGGGCGCACAAACGGTCGCGGAAGTGCAGGTCTATCGATCGCCTCGCGGCGTTCCGTTGCGGGGGCAGGGAACTGCGGCGCAAGGGGAGATACAGCGGCCTGAGATACTGCGACCGGCACGTCCCTCTGTGGAATCTGCCGCGCCGGTTCCGGGTGTAACCGAATTTCCCCGGCGGCGACGTCGCGCGAAATCGGGTCGCGCTTACCCGCGGGTTCCTGCGTCCTCTCAGGCCGAACGCCGCGCGCGGCAGCCACTCCAGCACTCGGCTCTGGATCAATCTGAGTCCGCGCTTCCTGCAGCGTCAGCGTCAGTGGCTGATCGATATCTGGTTTCTTCCGGCTGAGAGTTCGCTCCTGAGGCAGTTCCGTTGTGGGAACGGGCTTCGCCGTGCGAGCCTCCTCCAGCCGTACCGTTGGTTCGTGGGTTCGATGGCTTACCGGCGGCGGTGGAATTCGCACTTCCGTCGCTTGCCGGTCCCGCGGAGCCTCCACTTCCCGCTCTATCGCCACTTCGCGAAACTGATTCATCGCCGGCCCCGTTCCACGGACCGGTTCGAAGCGTGAAGCAATCCGAGGCCGCAGCAGCGACGCCCCCACAGTCCGGCGCGCAACATTTGTCAGATAGTTGCTCATTCGTCAGCCCGCGATCATCTCCAGATATAGCCCGCGTCGGCGCGGACTCAGCGAGAGACTCTCCGCT